>OBJP01000238.1_pt1 | contig 47642 bp, 41 predicted proteins | sample 1519821 | NCBI WGS metagenome assembly OBJP01 (sample SAMN04209218, study PRJEB22552) | human gut metagenome | biome: gut; material: feces | host: Homo sapiens | place: USA: Oklahoma | reverse complement strand
TTGTTACGAAAAATAGTGAACAGTAACGGAAATAAAAAGTTTCAAGCGGACCGGAGAGGTCCGCTTTACTTTTTTCGTGGATTTTGTTACCCTAGTATCAGAAGAAAAAATCTGGGGGAATATCATGTACAGAGTGAGCAAAGTCTTAAATAATAACGGTGTGATAGCGATTAATATGGAAGAAAATATAGAATATGTACTGTTGGGAAAAGGGATTGGCTTTGGAAAGAAAATCAGTGAGAGGTTCGAAGCGCCAGACGGATGTGCGAGGTATTCTCTGAGAGAGGATACAGAACGTGGCAGCGCGAAAGAGCTGGCAAAAAGTATCGCTCCAGAGTATTTGGAAATTGCCAATGCGATTCTTGTAGAAGCAGAAGAAAAATTCGGACGTATCGACAGAAGAATCTTGTTCCCGCTGGCAGACCATATTTCTTTTGCGGTAGAGCGAATCAGACATGGAGAGCAGATCAGCAATCCATTGACAGAAGATATCCGAGCGCTGTTTGGCAGCGAATATCAGGTTGCCTCCAAGTTAAAAGAGATTCTCAAGGAACGGCTTTCTGTGGAGATTGATAGTCATGAGATCGGTTACGTAGCGCTCCATATCCATTCGGCGATTGAAGATGAGAATGTGTCGATGGCAATGCAGATGGCAAGAGCAGTTCGGGAATGTGTCAAAATATTGGAGCAGGAGACCGGAAAGCAGATTGACGTGAGATCACTTTCTTATAACAGGCTGATGAATCATGTAAAATACATGATCATACGGGCAATCAAGAAAGAAAGCATCAAACTGGATCTGAACGATTATATGCAACAGAACCATCCGGAAGCATTTCGCTTAGGCAGGTTAGTCTGTCAGGATATTGAAAAAGAGTGCGCGATTCGACTGGAGAAGATGGAAGTAGGATATCTTGCGATGCATATCGAGAGAGTATACTCTGGGATATCTGAGTAAGATGTGAAGAAGGGAAGGTGGATTTTATGCGCATTTTAATCGCGGAAGATGAGAGAGATCTGAATCAAATTATCACAGAACGTCTGAAAAAAGAGCACTACAGTGTAGATTCGTGCTTTGACGGAGAGGAGGCGCTTGACTATCTTGCAGCAGCACCTTATGATGCAGTAATTTTGGATATTATGATGCCAAAGTTAGACGGACTGTCAGTCCTAAGAAAGATGCGAAACAAAAATGAAAATACACCGGTTTTGCTTTTGACGGCGAAAGACAGTGTGGAAGATCGGGTAAAAGGGTTAGATGCAGGGGCGAATGATTACCTTGTGAAACCATTTGCGTTTGAAGAATTATTGGCAAGAGTCCGTGTGCTTGTGCGAAAAACCGCTGCTGTGCAGAAGACCTGCTATGAAGTCGGCGGTCTGGAAGTGCATGTGGATACGCATCAGGTACTGCGAAACGGAAAAGAGATTGCACTTTCCAGTAAGGAATTTGCATTGCTTAGATATATGGTACAGAATGAAGGAATCGTGCTTTCCAGAGAAAAATTGGAGCAACATCTTTGGAATTATGATTATATGGGCAGCTCTAACGTGGTGGATGTATATATCCGGTATCTGCGCAAGAAGATTGATGAAGGATTTGAACCAAAACTGATCCATACCGTGCGGGGAGCAGGATATGTGCTGAGGGTGAATGGATGAAAAAAGTATCATTAAAAGTAAAATTAACACTTTTGTATACCGCTTGTATGGTTTTTGTCATTGGATTCATCTTTGCGGTTTTGTTTTCAATCAGTAACCGGGAGGTGTTGGCATCTACACAGATGAAACTGAAGAACCGGGTTCAGGAGAGTATGGATGAAGTCGAGTGGGAAGATGGACAATTGGAAGTGGATTCGGATTTTTATCAGATAGAGGATAATGTGTATTTGGCATTATACGATGAAAATGCGTATTTTTTATATGGAAAGCGGCCGTCAGGATTTACGGAGCAGATTGATTTCTCAAATGGAGAGGTGCAAAAAGTCAAAGATGGGAAGCGCGAGTGGTATGTCTATGATCTCAAGCTTCAAATGAAAGAAAACACTGTCTATATTCGTGGACTTACGTCAGTTACCGATGCGGAGGAAAGCTTTCTTATCACAATTCGGATTGCGGTGATTCTGCTTCCGTTGACGGCTCTGCTGGTCGGAATTTTAGTATATCGGATGACGAGACGAACGTTGCTTCCGGTGAAAACGATCACAGAGACTGTGCAGGAAATCCGTCACGATGCAGATTTGTCAAGACGAGTTGGATTATATAAAGAAGATGGAAGAAAGAATCGGGATGAGATTGCATATTTGGCACAGACATTTGATGAGATGTTGGAGGAACTGGAGAAGGTATTCCAAAGGGAAAAACAATTTACATCTGATGTGTCACATGAGCTGCGAACACCTGTCAGCGTTATTTTGGCACAGTGTGAGTCGTGTCTGGAAGAAGAAAGCTTTAACGAAAAACAGCGGGAACAGATTATGGTCATACAGAAAAAGGCGCGGACAATCGCAGAGCTGATCTCACATCTGCTGATGCTTTCAAGAGCAGATCAGGGAAGGCTAAAACTTCATTTGGAAGAAGTGAATGTAAGCGAACTTGTGGAGATGATCGTGGAGGAACAACAGATACTCGCAACAGAACGTGATATCACGATTCAGACGAAGATCGAACCGGAATTATATGCAAAGCTGGATGAGACACTTTATATCCGAATGATGGACAATTTACTCTCCAATGCGACGGCATATGGAAAAGAGGGAGGGACTATCGAAGTGACGCTGACACGAGGCGCAGAAGGCTTGTGTGGAACCGTGAAAGATGATGGAATCGGGATTGCAAAGGAGCATCTTTCACACATTTGGGAGCGGTTTTACCGCGTGGATGCAGCGCGCACAGGCGGGAACCATTCAGGACTTGGTCTTGCTATGGTGAAGTGGATCGTGGAAGTACATGGCGGAAACATACAGGTGGAAAGTGTGCCTGGAGAGGGAACAACATTTACGTATGTGTTCCCTGAAAGGTGAAAAATATAAATATTTTTGAATGAATTGCAGAAATTTTAATCTTTCTTTAATCTTTTGTGGGTATACTAACCATATCGAAGCAAGATGGAAAAAGAAAGGAGACATGACTTATGAAGAAAAGATATATTGGAATGATTGCAGGAGGAACGGCGGCAGTTTTGTTGATTGGAGGAATATCGGCATATGCAGTATGGAATCAAAAAGATATCGGAGCAGGTGAGGCCAAGAAAATTGCATATGAGGATGCGGGAATTTCGGAGAGTGATGTAGAACGGGTACATGTGTTAAAAGACAGGGACGATGGAAGACTTGTATATGAAATCGGTTTTGTGGAGGCGGATTATCAGTATAATTATGAGATTGCAGCCTCAAATGGAAAAATTCTGGACAAAGAGATTGAACAAAATAACAATGTTCAAAATACACAGTCCGCTGCAGTGCAGGATGATACGCAGACAGGTTCAGAAAAGACAACAGAGATCAGCATAGAGCAGGCAAAGCAGTTGGTGCTTGACCGTGTACAAGGGGCGACGGACAGCAATATTCGAATTGAGCAGGAGTATGATGACGGCGTTTATAAATATGAAGGAGAATTGAGCTATGAAGGAATGGAATATGATTTTGAAATAGATGCTAATTCGGGAACATTTTTGGAATGGACAGAAGAAAAACAGGATGGAATATTGGATTGACAAATAAGTGAAAATTTGTTATTCTCTAAACGGTTAGTTAAAACTAATTATTGGTAGAAAATAGAAACTGTGTAGAGAAAGGAATTTATCATGAGAAAGAATCCAATCAAAATTCTTTGGCTTGTAATCGGTTTTTTAGCAATGGGGATTGGAATGATCGGAGTGGCACTTCCGGTACTTCCGACAACCCCATTTCTTTTATTGGCATCTTTTTGTCTGGCAAAAGGTTCTGAACGATTTCACAAGTGGTTTACCGGAACAAAACTGTATCAGAAGCATTTAGACAGTTTTGTAAAAAATCGTGCCATGACTTTGAAAACAAAATTTTGTATTCTGCTTCCGGCATCAGCAATGCTGATTTTAGCAATGATTGCGATGAGCAATCTTTATGGAAGAATATTTATTGTGTTCCTTATTATTTTTAAATATGTCTACTTCTTTACGAAAATAGAGACAGTTCGTGATACAACATTGGTAGGGGAATAATTGCATGAACATATTAAAAGTAAAAACTTTGATCTGTTTTCAAAATCAAAAAGAACAGTGGAACGTGACGAACCTTGCGGTGGCGCTTGGAGAGGAAAAGTATGCAGTCAGCCGTGTGCTGACTGTTTTGGAAAAGGAAGGTTTAATTGATAAAAGTAATCGGAGAAAACCGATACTTACGAAAAAGGGAAAGATGGCGGCGGAAGCGTACAGTCAGAAAGTAGAACTTGTTATCGGTCATCTGCTGAGTACCGGGGTTTCGCAGGAGGTGGCGAGGGAAGATGCTGTGACGATTGCGTCCTACTGCAAAGAGGAGACGTTGGAAGCTCTGAAAAAAGAAGAAATTGCAAAGCGGGTAAAATACGGATTTCGGGAAGGAATGGAATTTGACGGAGAGAGGCTCAGCAGACGATATCCGGATGGAAATTATCCGATTCCGTTTACCATTTTTCAGAAGGAGCTGCATCGGGAGCATGAAGTCTCAGTGTGGAATGAGCGGTTTGAAAATCCTTGTATTTTAAATATACAGAATAAAAATGGAAAATTGTATCTGCGGATGCTGGAGGAGTATCGGGAATATGAGTTTGCATATTGGGATGGACAAGCATGGTGTGAGATGGAAAGACAGGGGAAATTGCTGGCTTTTCGGGCAGACAAAATCCGGTTTCAGAGCATTGCAGGCGAAAAAGGAAGGATGCTTTCAGGAAGAATCTGGATTCAGATTTTTGATGGGGACGATGCGAAAGAGCTTTTGTTTGCCGTATATATTGCGTAAAAAAGTTGCGAGTTGCAACAAAAAAGAAATTATGATTTAAAGTAAAAAAAAGGAAGAAGAACGCGGTTTGTTGCGCAGTGCAACAAAAAAAGATTTTTCTTTCGAAAAGAAGTGTGATATAGTCAGTTCAGCAATTTAAGTTGCTTTTTTTAATGCCTACTGGTTAGTTTAATCTAACAAATGATAGTTGAAGGCAACATAATAAAAAGGAGGATATGAAAAATGAAGCATAAGACCATGAAATCAATGGTGAGAAGAATGGCCGCGCTTGCGATGGCTGCGGTGTGTACATTTAGTTTGACACAAGTAAATACGGTAAAAGCTGCTGAAAAACTAGAGGCAGGAGATTATGTGGTGCCGATTACATCGCTCAAGAGCAAAGCGCCGATTGCTGCGGTAAATGAGGCGTTCAACAAAGCGTTTGGAGAGAGTGCCAAGGTGACTGTAGACGGGGAAGGAAATATGACAGCAACTGTTGAAAACAATCACATGGTAATCAACATGATGGGAGAATATCATGCGAATGTTTTGACTGTAGAGGGTGCGGAATATCTCTCTTACAAGACAGAGCAGTCTTCTACAACATTTGGAAATCCGGCAGCAATTACAAACATAGAAGTGCCGGAAAAAATGCAATTTCCGATTACACCTTCTGACGATGGTGTGTGTGAATTGAAGATTACAGTAGATTTTATGAACAATTTGATGGGTGGAGGGAATCCATATCCGACGGTTGTGACACTGACATTGGATTTTGCGAATGCACAGGTGGATACAAGTGCACTGAGTGATCTCTTGAAATCTTATGAAGATCTTGTGAAAGAAGATTATACAGAAGATTCATGGAGCGCGTTTGAGGCGAAAATGAAGGAAGCAGAAGGATTGCTTGCAAATGGCGGAGCATCGGCAGCAGAAGTCAATGAGATGATTGCTTCTTTAAAAGATTTAAAAGGGAAATTGCAGTTGGTAAGTGATCTTCCGGAAGCAGATTACAGCAAAGTGGATGCAGCGATTGCGTCAATTCCGAAAGACTTGACAAAATATACAGACGGAACTGTGAAGGCGCTTCAAAATGCATTGCAGACAGTCGTGCGCGGTCTGAAACAAAATGAGCAGAATAAAGTAGATCAGATGGCAGCGGACATTGAGGTGGCAGTCAAAGGCTTGAAAGAAAAGACAACCTCAGACAATAACAGTGGTAATAACAATAACAACACAAACAATAACACGAATAATAATACAAACGATAACACAAGCAATAACACGAGTCAAAATGCAGGAAGCACAACGCTGGATAAAGACAATTTGAAAGATGGTATTTATGAAGTTCCTGTATGGCTGTGGCATGCGACAAAAGATCAGGCGTCTATGGCGGCGCAGTCTTTGAACAGCACCGCAAGAATCGTTGTGAAAAATGGCGTGAAGACAATGTATATTTACACAAAATCCATGACATATGGAAACATTGAAGCGAGCCTTCAGGAATTAAAAGTGGCTGATGCCAACGGAAATTATACGAGTGCTACTGTGGAGGAGAAAAATGCTTCTGGAAATCCGACTTGTTTCTCATTTGTACTTCCTCATACACAGGAATATCTGAATGTAAAAGTGAATCCGCATGTGGCGATCATGGGACACCAGGATATTGAAGCAAGACTTCGCATTGATTACTCAGCGCTGAAATTAGTTTCTGAAGATGCGAATGACACTACTGTTAAGGTGACAACTCCTGCATCTGGAAGCAGCTATGGAGCGTCAAGTGCACCAAAGACAGGAGACTATGATAATTATGCGGCAATTCCGGTTGTTATGCTTATAGCAGCAGCCGCCGGTGTGATGACAATGGTTTACAGAAAGAGACAGGCGAAATAAGATGAAACGATTAAAGCAAATTGTTTTGGGATTGGGAATGGCAGCTGCGATTGCGGCTGCCCCTGTTCCTGTTTATGCGATGGAAGATGGAGCTTATACGGTAGGGAGAACAACATCCTATGCAAATCCGGAGACGGGACAGACCGTAGATGGCGGGACGAACATTGCGCTTGGAGACAGTATGTGTGAGAGTATTGTGGAGGACAGTGCGCTGGTAGAACAGTCTCAGGGGAAAACGTATGTTACGCTTGGAATTGGTCTGATGTCAAATGTGAGTGATGTACGTATGCAGATACAGGAAACAGACGGAACTTATCGAGATGTGGAAATTACACAGACCGGAAGTTGTGAAAGAGATGGAGATACGTGCAATCACTATCGGTTTGAGGTGGATTCGGCAGATAATTATATCAGTCCAATCTTGTATGTAGAACCGATGGGAAGAGACGTACAGTTCTTTGTGAAACTGGATATGGCATCTGCACAGGCAGGGACAGGAAAGTTTGTAAGTGAGATGATATCGGCAGAAGAGCCGCAGACTGAAGAAGAGCCGCAGGTGGCAGATGAAGAGCAGACTACAGATGAAGAACAGGTGACAGAAAAAACAAATACAAATAAAGTGCCGGTTGGACAGATTGCAGTCGGAGCTGTCATTGTGCTTGTGATAGGTTCTTTGGTTGTGTTCGTAAAGAAAAGGAAATAAGAAATGAAAAAGATAAAGTTGATTGCAGCCTTGTTATCCGCACTGTTTTTGACCGGATGTGTGGATCAGTCAGGAAATCAAAGTGCAGACAATGATACAAAAGAAAAGCGGATTGTGGCGACTTCGGTGGCGACTTGTGAGATTCTTGACAAACTGGAAGTAGAAGGCGTTGTCGGAGTTCCGAAAACGGACAGTTATTCTATTCCGAAACGCTATGAAAATGCAGAAAGCGTCGGTTCTCCGATGGCTCCCGATATGGAAATCATAAAGTCGTTAAAACCGGATATCGTTTTAAGTCCGAATTCTCTGGAAGGAGAATTAAAGTCCCAGTATGAAAATATAGGAGTTGAAAGTTATTTTTTGGATCTGAAAAGTACAGAAGGAATGTATGAATCGATTCTTGCATTAGGAAAGATGCTGGGAAAAGAAGAAGAGGCAGAGAAGCTTCATCAGGAATTCGAGGATTTTAAGAACGATTTCGCACAAAAGCATAATGAGCAGGAGGCTCCTACGGTGCTCATATTGATGGGGCTGCCGGGATCTTATGTGGTGGCAACAGAAAGCAGTTATGTCGGAAGTCTTGTAAAGCTTGCCGGAGGTGTCAATGTATACGGAGATGGCAACGGGCAGGATTTTCTGAATATCAATCCGGAAGATATGGTAGAGAAAGCACCTGATATCATCCTTCGGACTTCTCATGCGCTTCCGGAGCAGGTGAAAAAAATGTTTGCGGAAGAGTTTGCGACGAATGATATTTGGAAACATTTTGAGGCGGTGCAAAATGCGAGAGTATATGACCTGGATAATGAAAAGTTTGGGATGAGTGCAAATTTCCAATATGAGGAGGCGCTAAAAGAACTGGAAACATTTTTGTATCAGGAGGGAACAAATTGATTAGCATAAAAAGAAAAATAATTTCATTTCTGATTACGGGAGCAGCATTGATTGTGCTGTTCCTTGTTGCTGTTAATACGGGAAGCTTAAAAGCATCTCCGGAACAGATTTTGAGAGGATTGTTTGTAGCGTATGATGAGACAGTCGCTACGATATATTCACTGCGATTTCCGAGAATTTTGATTGCGATGCTCGCCGGCGCGTCGGTAGCTGTATCAGGTGTCATGCTTCAGGCGGTAATGAAAAATCCGCTGGCAGATCCGGGAATCATGGGAATTAGCTCCGGCGCAGGAATGGCGGCAGTGCTTGTGACGGCATTTGCGCCATCACTGTATCTGGCGGTTCCTGTATTTGCGTTTTTAGGAGGTGTCTTTGCGTGTGGACTTGTGTATCTGCTTTCCTGGAAGGGGGATTTGAGTCCTCTCAGGGTGATTTTGACCGGTGTGGCGGTGAATGCATTTTTTACTGGGCTGATGTCCGCCGGAGAAAGCATGATGGGAGCGAATTATAGTGGGGCAGCTAGTATCGTGAACGGGAATATTACGATGAAAACATGGGAGGATTTTCGGATGCTTTTCATCTATGCAGTGATTGGGCTTGTTTTGGCTGTCTTTTTAGCGTTAAAATGCGATATTCTTGGATTGGAAGATCAGACAATCCGCTCACTTGGAATTCGAGTCAATGCGGTGCGTCTTATAGTGTCTGCAGCAGCTGTACTTTTGGCATCAATCAGTACTGCGGTAGTTGGAAGCATCAGTTTTCTGGGACTTTTAGTGCCACATATTGCAAGGCTGCTGGTCGGAAACAGTCATAAGGTACTCATTCCTTACACGATGCTTCTCGGGGCATTTACGCTATTGCTCGCCGACACGATCGGGCGTACGATTGCGTATCCATACGAGATTAATGCGGCGGTAGTTATGGCAGTGATTGGAGGCCCAAGTTTTATTTTATTATTAAGGAGGTCAAAGACAGAACTATGAATGAGCAGAAATTGATTTATGAAGTGCAGAATCTTTCTTTTTCTTATGGAGAGCATCAGGTACTTCAGGAAATGTCATTTTCACTGCAGAAGGGGAAGATCACAACTCTGATCGGTGCGAATGGCTGTGGAAAATCTACATTGTTCCAACTGCTGACAAGGAATTTAAAGCCTGATCAAGGGGAAATTTGTCTTTATGGTGAAAATCTTCGGAATATGAAACTTAAGGATCTGGCAAAAAAAGCTGCGATTGTGCACCAGTATCATACGGCACCGGCAGATTTGAGCGTGGAGAAGCTGATCGGCTACGGGAGAATTCCCCATCGAAGAACCGGAAGCTTTAAGATGAGCGAAAAAGACGTGGAAAGAGTAGAATGGGCGATGGAGGTGACACGCACAGAAAAATATCGAAACCGTCCGGTCTCAAAGCTGTCTGGGGGACAAAGGCAGCGGGTGTGGATTGCGATGGCACTCGCACAGGATACAGAGCTTCTGCTTTTAGATGAGCCGACGACCTATTTGGATGTGCGGTATCAGATACAGATATTACAATTGGTGCGCAGACTGAATGAGGAATATGGGCTTACCATTGTCATGGTGCTGCATGATATCAATCAGGCATTGTATTATAGCGATGAGATACTTGCGATGAAAGAAGGAAAAATGATTGGACAGGGAGTTCCGGAGGAAATTTTGACGGAAGAACTGTTAGAAGAAATCTATGGCGTCAGACTGCCGGTTTTTACGGTGGAAAAAAAGCCGTTTATATTGGCGGTGTAAGATTTGCATGAGTGAAAAAGATGGTGTATTCTAATGTTATCTGAAAAGTGAATTGGAGATGAAAAATGATGACAAAAATATTTGCACATAGAGGAGCCAGCGGATATGCGCCGGAGAATACATTGGAGGCATTTGCTCTTGCGATGGAGATGGGAGCAGATGGAATTGAGTTGGATGTACAGCTGACAAAAGACGGAGAAGTCGTTGTAATCCACGATGAGGTGATTGATCGTGTAAGTAATGGGAAGGGCCTGGTAAAAGATTACACACTGGTTCAATTGAGGAAGTTTTCGTTCGATAATCATATGGAGGGATATGAGAATATTTCAATCCCTACACTGAAAGAAGTGCTGGAATTGGTAAAAGCAAGCAAAATGGAAGTGAATATTGAATTGAAAACGGGAATCTATTGGTATTTAGGCTTAGAAGAAAAGGTACTTGAGATTGTGAAAAACTGCGAGATGCACAAGCGGGTAATTTATTCTTCGTTTAACCATTATAGTGTACAGAAAATAAAGGAATTGGATCAAAAGGCAGAAACTGCATATTTGTACAGCGATGTAATTCTGAATGTGGAAAATTACGCAAAAGGAACTGGGGTTTGTGGATTACATCCGGCGGTGTATCATTTGAAAATGGCTGATTTTATGGAAAGGTATAAAGAAAGTGGGTGTAAGATCCGTGTGTGGACAGTAAACGATGCGCAAGATATGCGTTTTTTTATTCAGAATGAACTGGAGGCAGTCATTACGAATTATCCAGATGAGGCTTTGAAAATCCGTGATGACATGCAAAAGAAAGAACGTAAATAAAAAAATTTCAAAAATCCAAAAAAATAACTAGAAGTATCAGAAAGAGTCGTATACAATAAAAATGAAAAAAGAGTGAAAATGTATGCGGTTGCTTTTGAATGATACAAAAGCATGAAAAGGGAATCCGGTGAAAAACCGGAGCAGTCACCTCTACTGTAACGCGGACGATGAGACAATAGGCCATTGACAGAATAATGTTGAGAAGGTGTTTTCAAAGAAAGATGCGAAGCCAGGAGACCTGCCGTATATAGGAAAGAATGTTTTTAGGTTGGAAAGAATGTTTCTTTTGGTGATTGCATAGGCATAATTATGTGCAGATTTGGAATCACTGTATGTGAGTAAAAAAGCAGTCTTTCAGAACAGAAAGGCTGCTTTTATGTACAAAGAAGGGACGAGACAAAAAGAAAAGGAGGGCAGAAAGAAGAAAACATTCATCTGAAAAAAAGAGATAGGAGAATGGAAAATGATAAGAAACAGAAAAAAATGGCACAATAAAGTTGTGAGCATTATGCTTGCGATGTTGATGGTTGTCTCTGTAGTTGTTCAATATCCGTTGAACAGTATTGCAGAGAATGTGCAGACAGGCAGTGAAGAATATTTAGGTGTTCAGACAGAGGCAAAGGTCTATGATGATTTTGAGAATGACATCTGGCTGCAATATCAGCAAAAAGAAATGCAGGTTGGGGATACCACAAATTTACGGCCTTGGAGAGTAGAACAGATTATCTCCAATGCAGTTGCAAATGACGTTCAGAGACCGGTATTTCATTTTGAGATCATCAAAGGCGACAGCATTTCGCTGGATACAGAAAGTTCCACTGAAAAAGCAGTTGTGACAGCGGAAAAACCAGGGACGTCAGTAGTGAAGGTAACCTATGATGCAGTTGAATATGGTGGAAAAACATGGGGAGCAATCTCGCCTGTGAACACAGCATATGCGGTATTTACAGTGGGAGAGACAGGGACAGCTACGATTAACTGCAGTGAAAAGCTGCAGAATTGGCGTCATTATGATACCATTTATTATAATGAAGGCGATACGGTTCCGTTTACTTTTGAGGTATCGGCAGACGGCGCTGAATCTTTAAAAGTGACATTGAATGGTTTGGAAATCCAAGGAGATGGAAATACATATACTGCAAACTTAGAAAACCGGAGTAATATCATCGGGATTGAAGCGACAGATGCGGATGGTAATGTAAAATCGCTGTATCGTGTCGTTGATGCAAGATTTATTGAGATCAATGTAGAGAATAAGACGAATCCAGATGCGGCATTAGAGCCTGGTGACACAGCAAATATCAGTTTCCGCGGTGTGACAATGCCAGTGTATAAGCTGGCTACGATTTATAATCCGGTCTGGACATCGAACAGTGCATGGGGAAAATCCGATGCAACATATCTTTCTTACAGCAATGAGACATTAGGCGAGTTTAAAGGTCAGTGTCAACAGTGGGATCTTGCGACGAACAATGATTTTGATGTAACCTTCGAGGAAGCAGGAGAGTATACATTCACAAGTCAAAACGGAATTTTTTCTGAATGGTGGGGAAGTCCTCTCGGAGCAGATATTACTGCAAATGGCTCAGGGGAACCAAACTTAAATGCACCTGTATTGAAAGACTGGTTTTCGACACTGCCAAGCTTTACTGTGTCGGTTAAAAAAGATGTTCCGGTTGAAAACATTACGTTAGATCAGGAAACATTAGAGCTACAGGTTGGAGATGTATCATCTCTGCAGGCTACTGTGACACCGGCGGATGCAACAAATCAGACAGTGGAGTGGAGCAGTGATCATACAGATGTTGTCATAGTAGATCAAGATGGCGTGCTAAATGCAGTGAGCGCAGGAAAAGCTGTTATCACAGCAAAAGCGGGGGAAAAGACAGCAACTTGTGAAGTGACAGTGAAAGAAAAGAGTGAACAGCCGGAAAAAACACCGGTTGGAACAGTGACAGTAAGCATTCAGGATATGATTCCGACACCGGATGGGGAAGACTGGCCGGAAGCAAAAGGTGTGATTTTGAAAAATACGAATGTGTCTATCTATGAAGATGATTCGATGATGGATGCGATCGTGCGTGCGTGCGAAGAAAATGGAATCAAGATTTCTTTGAATGCGTCAAAGACATACATTACGGCTGTGGATGGCCTGGAGGAGTTTGACCGCGGAGCGGCAAGCGGTTGGATGGGAACTTTAAACGGTTGGTTTACAGACAAAGGGTTTGCATCATTTACAGTGGCAGACGGGACATTTGCAGATGGAGATGTCATTACGTTGGAATATACAACGAACTATGGAAGTGATTTGACAGATACAACAGATGTAACAGGAGAACTAAAATCACTTGGAAACAACACAGGGGATTTATCGCCGGAATATAAGCGGAATGTATACAAATATACTTTGACAGTTCCGAAGGATACAACGGAGGTCTCGTTCCGACCGGAGAGCTTTAACAGATATAATAACGTTGCGATTCGTGTGGGGGACAAATCATACCGCTATGGAGACGCCATTCCGGTATCAGAGGGAACTGAAATTAAAATCACATCAACACCGACGAGCTTTATGAGCTTGTTGGGGCTAAAAGATGGAGTTACATATACAATTACGGTAAAATCTTTAGAAGAGCCGGAAAAAACACCGGTTGGGACTGTGACAGTAAGTGTTCAGGACATGGTTTCGACTCCGGAAGGAAAAGACTGGCCGGAAGCAAAAGGTGTGATTTTAGACAATGTAAAAGTGTCTATTTATGAAGACGATACAATGCTTGATGCGATCGAGCGTGCATGTGTGGAAAATAATATCGAAATTTCATTTGATTCGAACAAAACATATGTGACCGGAATTGATGGCTTGGAACAGCTTGAGCGTGGTGAAAAGAGTGGCTGGTTTGTAACATTAAACGGATGGTTCACAGATGATGGGGCAGGTAACTTTACGGTTGCAAACGGAAAATTTGCAGATGGGGATATCGTTACAATGGAATATTCCCTCGACTATGGAAACGATTTGACAGACACAACGGATGTTACAGGAGAATTAAAATCACTTGGAATTAATACAGGTGAACTTGCTCCACAATACAGCAGAGATGTATATGAATATACATTGACAATTCCGAAAGATACAAAGCAAGTGTCATTTGCACCGGAAAGCTTTAACCGCTATGACAAAATCACAATCCAGTCAAATGGAAACGAATACCGTTATGGAGCAGCGATTCCGGTAGAAGAAGGAACTATTGTAAACATCACTTCGGTTCCGGTAAGCTACACGACACCAGTGGAACCGGATGCAAAAGTGACATATCAGGTGACTGTAAAGAACGAGGACGATTCACAGAATCCAGATCCGGAAAAACCAGACCCACAAGAGCCTGAAAAAGAAGAAATTACACTCACAGATACACAGTATGGAGTGAGTCTTACAGGAAAAGAATTGACAAAAGACATGCAGCTTGTTGTCTCCAAATTGACAAAAGACGATGCGGCGGTAGATGAGATTCGAAAAGCCATTCCGTCAAGCAAAGGAGTATTTGCACTGTATCATGTAGAACTTCGTCAGGATGGAAAAGAAGTTGCGTTATCGGATACAGCGAAGCTGAGTCTTCCGGTCGGTAAAAAATATAATGGAAATACAATGGATGTATTACTATATACCGGCGGAGAAGTGAAGAAACTTAGCGGAACTGTTACAGATGGTTATATTACTGTGAAAGTGACACAATTAGGTGATTTTGGTGTTGTGACGGATATGGCAGGAGACGGAGCAAGTACAACAGACAAATTAAGTTCAGCAGATGGCTCCGGCAACAGCCAGACAGGAACTGTAAAAACCGGTGACAGTGTAAAGATAGAGTACCTGGTATACCTGATTGCAGCATGCGCGGTTGTGATTACTGCAGTTGTTGTAGTCAAAAAGAAAAGACAAGGAAAATAAAAATGAAAAAAAGAAATGTTAGAATAATAGCATTGATGCTTGCTGCGGTGATTGCAGCAGGCAGCCCAATGCCTGTTCGTGCAGCGGATTTTGAAATCGAAGAAGAAGTTATTCTAGGAGGAACCGGGGGAGAATCAACGGCGCTGTATGAAAAAGAGTCGGAGGAGACTCTTTTTCAGGGGACAGTGGAAGTTTCAGAAAATGAAATTGCAGACCAAGATATGCAAGCAAGTCTTGACAAAGCAGCAAATTATCTGAAGACTCATGTGACGAACCCGGTCGTTAACACTTTGGGCGGAGAATGGTCTGTGCTTGCAATGGCAAGGTATGGGAATCTGCCGGAGGAGACAAAAAAGAATTATCTGGCAAATTTGTATCGGACATTGGAGGAAAACCAAGGTGTTCTGGACAAACGAAAATATACAGAATATTCGAGAGTAGTGCTGGCGCTTACGGCAATCGGGGTGGATCCTTCGGATGTCAACGGATATAACATGCTGTATCCGCTTGCAAACTTCAAACAGGTAAACTGGCAGGGAGTCAACGGTACGATTTATGCGTTGCTTGCGCTGGATTCGAAGAACTATGAGATTCCAAAGCTTACAGAAGAAGATTTGGGAAAAGGGCTGGAGCAGACGACAAGGGAAAAGCTGATTCAACAGATACTGGATAAACAGTTGAGTGATGGAGGATGGGCGTTAAGTGGAACGAAGTCTGATCCGGATATGACTGCGATGGCAATTCAGGCGCTTGCTCCATATTATGAGAAAAACAGCGGGGTTGAAACCGCGGTTGAAAAAGCGCTTCAGACATTGAGTACGATGCAGGACGAAAATGGCGGATTTGCAAGTTTTGGAACTGAGAATCTGGAAAGTGCAGCCCAAACTGTAATCGCACTTTCAACATTGAATGTAGAACTTTTATCGGATGAAGCATTTATAAAAAATGGTAAATCTGTATTAGATTATCTCCTGAGCTATCAGTTAAGTGACGGTGCGTTCAAGCATACTCCACAGGAGAATACAGCAGATGCGATGTCTACAGATCAGGGCACGATGGCACTTGTCGCATATAACCGGGCTGTAAACGGAAAAAATACATTATATGATATGACTGATGTGCAAAACGGCGGCGACGAGGAGGAAGAGACTGCGGAAAATATTGCACGTTTTCGGGCAAAACTTGAGGTGCTTCCGGCACAAATCAGAATCAAAGATCAGCAGACAGTGTATGCATTGATCAGCGAATTGGATCAGATGAAAAAGTTTGCAGAAAAAGAGGAATTTGGCGGCCGATTGCAAGAGAAACTAGAGGAAATCTCGGAGCAGATAAAGGTAGTAGAGAGTCTCGATGAACAGATATGGAATGAAATCAATCCACTGGCAGTTACCTTAAAAGATGCTGAAAAAATTGCAGAACTACTGAAAATATACGAGAGTATCCCAAAAGAGAATCTTGAATATGTAGAACACAGAGCGGATTTGCTGCAGGCAGATACAATCGTAAAAAAATTGCAGAATGGAATTTTGGCAAAAGAGATTTTTACAAATGTGAAAGACTCTAGTATCGATTATGTATATGAGACCTGGAATTATACACTCACACTGAGAGGTGCGAACAATTATGAACCTGCGGATATGAAAGCCGGAGTGACAAGCGAAAAGAAAGATGGGAAATACTTTTTTACAACTGAGGAGAGCGGAACACTTCCGGGAAATATCGACCTAAGTATCAAGTGCAGCGGATTTACGAGCAAAGATTATGTGCTTTATAAACAGGAGAATGGAAAGTCTGTTAAAGCAGGAACCGCAACTGTCTTGGGAGGCTATCTCACCTGCAGTATTTCAGAGGGCGGGACTTATTATATTCAAAGTGAGCCGGAGAATGCAGGAACAATCGAGCCTGTGTTTACAGGAACCAAAAATCTTCAGGAAATAGCAGAGCAGGTAAAGGAGACGTCGAATAAAAAGACGACTGCAAAAGCACAGGCGACATCCAAGAAAGATGACAGTAAAACTGTAAAAGCAGAAGTGAAAGACAATGTTGTTGCAAAGTCAGAACTTGCCCGTGTCAAAGATCAGGATAAGAACCTTCAGATGGAAGGAAAAATGACCGATGGAACGACGTACACATTCACATTGAATGGAAAAGATATCAAGGAAGAGAAAGAGATCAATATTGAACTGAAACGTACAAGTCCATATGATGATGAGATCAAACAGCTCTCGGAACATCCGGCTGTGCTGTATTTTGAACAATCAGGAACATTTCCTGGAGTTATACAGGTGGAAGTGCCGGTAGAAAAAGAAGACGGAGAGTATTTACTTTTGTATTATAATCCAAAGGAACAGAAGGCGGAGTATGTGCAGAAGGTGGAAGTAAAAGATGGACAGACAAAATTTCTGATTGAAAAAGGCGGAGCGTATTTCATCGATAAGAGGGCGAGTACAAAGTCACTGAAGGATGATACAAAAGAAAAAGACAATTTTATTGATGCCGATACAGATGAGATTATTCTTCAGGGGACAAAAGAAGAGACGAAATCCTTGTCTGTGCCATATATTGTCGGGGCGCTCATTGCATGCGCAGTGGTTGTATCGGGACTTGGATATTCGTTCACTCTAAAAAAGAGACGTAGAAGGGACAGAGATGGTGATGAAGCATAAAGTGAAAAGGGTCATAGGGCTGCTTTTGATCGCTGTGTTGATGAGCAGTGTAGCGACAGGCTGTGGAAAGACAACGCTTACTAATACAGTGCAGAATGAAAATAAGCAGAAGGATTCAGATGCATGGATGGAGGATGATGCCTCCGGTCAAAAGGATACGGATAAAAGTGAGACTTCTAAGGAAGAAGAATACTATGACGTAGACAAGATACAAGGCGGGGAAGTTGACTATTCCAAATATGAGGAGAAAAAATCATCCAGAGCAGCAAGCGGAAATAGCAACAGCAATGTTACATACAGCGATGGGACCGGAAGTGGACAGGATCAATATCAGACAAATCCTGTTCCGGAAGGAATGCAAAATCCGGTGGAACCAGGAGAAATCACAATTGACAAAAGCAAGAAACAGACCTGCTATCTCACCATTTCCTGTGCAACGATTCTTGACAATATGGAAAATCTGACAGAAGGGAAAGAAAAACTGATCCCTTCTGACGGAGTGATCTATGCGACAAGAAAAGTGACGTTTTATGAAGGAGAGAGTGTCTTTGATGTCCTTCTCCGTGAAACGAAAAATAACCGTGTGCATATGGAATATTCCTTCAATCCGCTGTTCAACAGTAATTATATAGAAGCGATCAATAATCTGTATGAGTTTGACTGCGGCCAGAATTCCGGCTGGATGTACAATGTCAATGGGTGGTATCCAAACTATGGCTGCAGCAGATATATAGTTCAGGAAGGAGATGAAATCCAGTGGAATTATACCTGTGATTTGGGAAGAGATCTGGGGACAAGCTGGATGGATCAAAATGGGGAAAGATAACTTTGGTACGTATCATCCGATAATTAATTTTGTTTATTTTGTATTTGTGATAGGGTGCTCCATGTTTTTGAGGCACCCTGTTTTTCTAGGGATTTCCTGTGTGAGTGGTTTTATTTACTATATTTATCTTAAAGGAAAGAAAGCATTCAAAACAGCTCTATGGCTCATGATTCCTGTATTCTTGATCTCAGCACTTGTAAATCCTCTTTTTAATCATGAGGGAGTGACACTTTTGTTCTACTTTCGAACGGGCAATCCCCTGACGTTAGAATCCATTGTATATGGACTGGCGTCCGGTGTGATGCTTGTGTCGGTATTAAACTGGTTTTCCTGCTATCAGGTCATTATGACCTCGGATAAATTCATTTATCTGTTTGGGAAACTAATTCCGGCGATGTCATTGATTTTATCTATGGTGCTTCGCTTTGTTCCGAAGTTTAAAAATCAGATTGAAAAAGTGTCCGATGCGCAGAAGTGTATTGGGAGAGATGTGACAAATGGAAATACACTTGCAAAGGCAAAACACGGCATGAAAATTCTTTCAATCATGACGACGTGGGCATTGGAAAATTCAGTGGAGACAGCAGATTCCATGAAGTCGAGAGGATATGGACTGCGTGGCAGAACTAATTTTTCCATCTATCGTTTTGATACGAGAGACAAAAGGATATTTTCGGTGATGGCTGTAGCAGGCCTGATTGTGCTTGGCGGAATTGTAACAAAAAAAGTATATTTTTTATATTTCCCGATGATGGAGGGAAATCCGTTAAACTGGGAAACACTTTTGATCTATGTCATTTATGGGGGAATGTGTATGCTTCCTATGGTGATTAATATTGTGGAGGATATAAAATGGCACTATTTGAAATCAGAAATCTGACATTTACTTACCCAGAGGCAAAGACACCGGCTTTGCAGGAGGTGAATGTTGCAATTGAACAGGGAGAATTTATTGTCATCTGTGGAAAATCTGGCTGCGGAAAGACGACATTGCTTCGGCATTTTAAAACTGCACTGACACCATATGGGACAAGAAGTGGAGAAATTCGATTTTTGGGGGACGCTTTGGAGCAGGTATCTGTCAGAACACAGGCAAGTGAGATCGGATATGTTCTTCAGAGTCCGGACAATCAGATTGTGACAGATAAAGTGTGGCATGAAATGGCATTTGGACTTGAGAATCTCGGATATGATCAACAGACGATTCGGCTTCGAGTAGCTGAGATGGCGAGCTTTTTTGGCATTCAGAACTGGTTTGCGAAAAATGTGGAGGAACTGTCGGGAGGACAGAAACAACTTTTAAATCTGGCTTCTGTGATGGCAATGCAGCCGAAGGTGCTTGTGCTTGATGAGCCGACTTCACAGCTTGACCCGATTGCGGCGAGTGAATTCCTTGCAACGATACGGAAAATTAATCTGGAACTTGGGACGACGGTGATCATCATCGAGCACCGTTTGGAAGAAGTGTTTCCGATGGCAGATAAAGTGCTTGTTCTGGAGGAGGGACGACAAATCTTGTATGATGAGCCAAGGCAGGTAGGAAAGGCGCTTGCCGGAAATGATCTGTTTCTTGCAATGCCAAGTCCGGTACAGATTTATGATGGAACGGGACAGGTCGGAACATGCCCTTTGACGGTCTGCGAGGGGAGAAACTGGCTGAAGGCACATTTTGAAAAAGAGCAATCTGGATTCTGTGAGACAGAGAACGAAAAGAGTACAAAAGGAAAAGATGAGGTTGTCATCGAGGCAAAGGAAGTGTGGTTCCGATACGAAAAAGAGATGCCGGATGTCGTGAAAGATCTGTCCCTGCAGGTAAAAAAGGGCGAACTTTTCTGCATGTTAGGCGGAAATGGAACTGGGAAAAGTACGACATTATCACTTTTATCCGGAATTCGAAGACCTTATCGAGGAAAAATCCTGCTGAAAGGAAAGGATATTCGCAAGCGAAAGGAAAAAGAATTGTTTCATGGTTTGATAGGGGTGCTTCCGCAGAACCCGCAAAGTCTTTTTGTGGGAAACACAGTCCGTGAGGACTTGTGGGAAATGTTTTCTGGATTTCATATCCAGCGAAAAAAGGAATATGAAAAGCAAATGGAGCGTGTGATTGAAGATACACAAATCGGTCATCTGCTTGATATGCATCCGTACGACCTAAGCGGCGGCGAGCAGCAAAGGGCGGCTCTGGCAAAGGTGCTTCTCCTGGAACCTGAGATTTTGCTTTTGGATGAGCCGACAAAAGGTCTTGATGGTTTTTACAAACAAAAACTTGCGGATATTTTTGAGCGTCTGAAAAAGAGAGGTGTCACAATTCTGATGGTGTCGCATGACATTGAATTTTGTGCTTCTTATGGAGATACGTGTGCAATGTTTTTTGATGGAAGTGTTATAACTTCGCAAAGTGCAAAAGCATTTTTTGTCGGAAATAGTTTTTATACAACAGCGGCAAACCGGATGGCGAGACAGTTATATCCGGATGCAGTAACAGTAAAGGAAGTGATAGAAGCATGCAGCAAAAACAGGCGACAGGAGTAGATACAAAGGCGATGCTGCCGATTTTTTCTTGTGGATTTATGGTTGTTGCTGAACTGTTTCTGCCGTGGTTTTCCATGCCGGTCTTGAAATACTCAAAACTTCAGACTTCATATACGTTGTGGAATGTGTCAGAATGTGTGGATAATATACAGAAAAGTATCCGTGGAGGAGGAAAACTTTCCATGGAACTGTTGACGGCGGAGGAAATAAAAACGATTGGGCAGTGGAGTATTGCCTTGCAGGTCTTTGCAATTATTTTGACAGTTCTCCTGATTGGTGCTGCGATTGCAGCATATAGGTGGAAGAAAAAAAGTGTAGTATATATTCGTCTCACCTTTTTGGTAGCGGCAATTTTGCCGGCACTGGCATTTGCGGCAAACATGCAGGGAAACCTGTTTCTAAATGAAAAGATTGGACGAGAGAGTCATTTTATCAATTTGACGATACACAGCTATCTTCAGCTGACAGCATTTCCATATGCACAGTTGATTCTTGCTTTAGTGATGATTGCAGCGGTCGGAAAGCTTTTGGATACGCAGTTTGAGTATGAGGCGATCATGTATATACAGAGAAGTGTGCGTGAGGATAAAAAAATCGGAAAGCGAACCAAAGTCTCCATTTTTTTGATTTTGTTTGCGATTCCGTGTTTGATTTTTTTCGGAATCTTTTTCCTGAATGACAGAAGCGCATCTTTCATTGCTTTGTGTATTATTGGGCTTGCAATGATACCGTTTTGCATGATTTTTGAAGATCGGAAACCACAGGCAAGGGAAGTGCTTTTGATTGCGGTTATGGCTGCGATTGCAGTTGTTGGGCGTATGGCATTTTTTATGCTGCCACAGTTTAAGCCGGTGACAGCCATAGTGATCATAACCGGAATCAGTCTCGGCGCAGAAGCAGGTTTTTTGACAGGTGCGGTTGCGGGATTTGTCTCTAATTTCTTTTTCGGTCAGGGACCGTGGACACCTTGGCAAATGTTTGCGTTTGGCATTATTGGGTTTCTTGCAGGCTTATTGTTCCGTGGAAAACGGGAAAAATATAAGAAAAGCAAGTTGATTTTATGCCTGTATGGGGGAATTGCGACACTTGTAATCTATGGCTTTTTGATGGATACGTCTTCCATTACTATGTTTGGCACCGGATTTTCGTGGAAGGCGCTTGCGGCAATGTATGCAAGTGGTCTGCCGTTTAATATCGTGCATGGGATTTCCACAATGGTGTTCCTGTTCTTTCTGGCGGGACCGATGGATCGAAAATTAGAGCGCATCAAGAAAAAATATGGAATTTTATAAGGAAATAGTTCAGAACCTTCCGTTTTGAGAAACAAACACTTGGCGTTTTTTTTGATTTGCGTTATAATCGTACTATCAAAGTAGGATGAAATCACATTTACAGGAGATGATACAGATGATAAAAGTACAGGAATACAGAGGACATATCCGCAATTGGGAAGAACTCTGTGAGCGGCTTGGGATTTCTCTTTTGCTGCCGCGCAAAGAACGGGAAGAAGAGATTTTGGTGAAAGCATATGAGACATGGGGATATGAGATGGCAGATCACATGCACGGCATGTTTGCATTTGCCTTGTGGGATGAGGAGAACAATCAGTTGTTCTGTCTGAGAGACCCGTTTGGAACAAAACCGTTTTACTATTATGAGACAGAAGATGGGACACTTCTTTATGGCACAACAATCCGAAAGATCATGGAGCAGCCGGGATTCAAAAAAGAATTGAATGAGGAGATGCTTCAACTATATTTGAGCCTGACATATGTTGCGGGTGAGAATACGTTTTTCCGCGGATTAAAAAAATTGATGCCGGGACGGTACTTGATCTGGAAAGATGGAGTATTGAAGATTGAGCGCTACTGGAGTCCGCAGTTTCATCCAGATGAAAGTAAATCATTGGAAGACTGGGCAGATGAGATCCATACGACACTTCAGGAAATCATGCCGGAAGTGAAGGCAAAGGATGAGACAGTAGAATCGTTCTTATCCGGCGGCGTGGATTCTTCCTACGTGCTTGCAATGTCTGAGGCGAAAGTAGCAGATTGCTGTGGATATGAGGAAGAGAGATTTGACGAATCAAGGATGGCAGAAGAGACAGCAAACCTTCTTGGACGAACATTTTCCAGACGCGTTATCACGCCGGAGGAGTATTTTGAGACAGTACCTTATGTCATGTACAATATGGAGCAGCCACTTGGGGATGCGTCAGCAATTGTTTTTGCAATCGGATGTAAAGCGACAGCAGAGCATACGAAGATCTGCTACTCAGGTGAAGGAGCAGATGAGTTCTTTGGAGGATATAATATGTATCGCAATGCAGAGCGATACGGTGAGAATCTGAAGGATTTTTATGTTGGAAACACGAACATCATGAAAGAAGATGAGAAACAAAAGATTTTGAAGCATTATGATCCAGATGTGCTGCCGATTGAAGTTGCGGCTCCGATTTATGAAGAGATGGAAGGGTTAGACCCACTTTCGAAAATGTCCAATGTCGATATTCAGATTTGGCTGGAAGGAGATATTTACCTTAATGTCGATAAGATGAGCGAGGCGGCGGGATTGGAGATCCGTATGCCACTGACAGACCGGAGAATTTTTGATATTGCATCGAGAATGCCGTCTAAATATAAAGTCAATGATGAACAGAACAAGGTGGCATTTCGTACTGCAGCCGCGAAGGTTCTTCCTGAGGAGATTGCTTTCCGTAAGAAACTTGGATTTATTGTGCCGATTCGAATTTGGATGGCAGATGATCGTTACAATCAAGATGTGCGTGCGAAGTTCCAAAGTGAGATGGCAGAGAAATTCTTCAATGTGGACGAGATTAACGCAATTTTTGATGAGTATGTAAATGGAAACTCTGACAATTGGAGAAAAGTGTGGACAATTTATACCTTCCTTGTATGGTATGAGGAATATTTTGTGAAACGCTGATAAAGCGTTAATTTTCAGGGAGATAAGTAATTATCTCTCTGTTTTTGTGTATTTAAGAATGCGTACTACACATTTTTGTATAGAAGAAGTTAAATATCCGTAAATGGGTGTAAGAATACATAAAAAAAGACCGGCACCAATGTGCCAGCCTGAGAAAGGAGAAAAATATATGTAAACGTTTTAAAACGTAATTGTTAGGCGAAGTCCAACAGCCATAAATAAGGTTTTAAATACAACCGTTGTCTTCTTTTATTTGATAAGTTTATTATAAAGGATATTTGTGAGTAAAATATGTCGAAAGAAGAAAAGAATTATGAAATTTCTAAAGAAAATCCTAAGGGATTCTTTCTCACTGGTTAATAAATATTCCGATAAGTTAACCGACCTTCAATTGTGCATAACGCTTCTGTTTGCTATGATATAAATAAGCAAAGGCCCTTGCAAATAAAAAATGGAGGATGAGGATTTATGCAAATTGGAACGGTAATCAGAAAGTATCGAAAAGAAAAGAATATGACACAGGAAGAGATGGCATCTTATCTCGGCGTGACAGCACCTGCGGTGAATAAGTGGGAGAATGGAAATGCATGCCCGGATATTATGCTTTTAGCTCCAATTGCAAGACTTTTGGGAATTAGCACGGATACATTGTTATCGTATCGCGAAGAATTGACAAAGCAGGAGATCGCCAATATTTCAAATGAAATCGGGAAGCGTCTGATGAAAGAGCCTTACGAGGATGTATTTCGAAGTGCGATGCAGAAAATACAGGAGTATCCGAACTGTGGAAAGTTGGCGTTTGTCTTGGCGCAGATTTTGGATAGTTATTTCGGGATAGAGGATGTGCGTGGAAAAGAGCAGTATAAGAAAGAGATTCTCGCTATTTATGACAGGGCTTTGGAGAGTGAGGAGGAAGAAATCAGGCAGGGAGCAATTATTGCATTGTATAATGAATGTTTGCGAACTGGGCAGTATGAGTTGGCACAAAGTTATCTTGATAGAATACCGAAGAAATGGATAAATTTGGATAGGCTTCAGGCAATGCTTTATAGAAAGGCCGGAAAGCGACAGGAAGCATATGAACTTTTGGAGCGGATTCTCTTTCAGAGCTGTTCGGAAATCAATGTTTGCTTTCAAGGACTTTATTTATTGGAGATGGAGAAAAATGATGTTGCAAGAGCAGAAAAACTGATGGAAAAGGCGGAGGAAATTTCACGTATTTTAGAGATGAGCGACTATATGATTCTTTCTCCGAGATTCAATATGGCATTGGATAGAAAGGATAAAGAGGAGTGTCTTATACTTTTAGAGCAACAGATTGCCAGCATAGAAACGATAGATTCTTTCAAAAAAGCGGATTTGTACAGACATATGCAATTTGCGGAGACGAGTGACAGGTCTATGGTAAAAGCAATGCTGAGAAAAGCATTGGAAAACGATGAGGAGATAGAATTTTTACGGGGGGGATGAACGATTTCGGAAATTGATAAAAAGGCTTAGTTGAAAAGAGAGAAAATGAAAGCACAATTCAAATAAAAAAACAGTAGAACATAGAGTCCCCAAATGCTATAATAGCGGATATGTGAAAAAAAGAAAAGAGGGAAGAAATGAATCAATTGACAAAAAAGAATACAATATTAGTGGGACTTACATTGTTCTCCATGTTTTTTGGAGCGGGAAATTTGATTTTCCCGCCGTTTTTAGGAAATCAAGCAGGCGTAAATGTATGGATAGCCATGGCGGGATTTGCCGTTACAGCGATAGGTTTTCCGATTTTTGGTGTGGCAGCAGTCGCAAAATCAGGAGGGTTGGATGTGCTGGCAAAAAGAGTTCATCCTGTTTTTGCATCTATATTTACCCTTTTAATCTATGTGTCGATTGGGCCGGGACTTGCAATTCCGAGAACGGCAAGCACTTCTTTTGAGATGGCAGTGCTGCCTTTTATTCCGACGGGTATCGATGCAGGGAAAGTACAGCTGATCTATTCAGCGGCGTTCTTTTTCGTGGCATTTTTGATTGCTTTGAAACCGGAAAAATTGACAGAATGTTTGGGAAAATTTTTGACTCCATGTCTGCTTGCGTTGATTTTTATCGTATTTGTGCGGGCGCTGTTTTTTAAATCAGGAAGCTTTGGGGCGTCGACAGAGGCATATCAGGCAGGAAGCTTTGTAAAAGGATTTCTAGAAGGTTATCAGACGATGGACACGATTGCAGCATTGAACTTTGGAATCGTAATCGCACTCGGAATTCGTGCCAAAGGAGTGACTGAGGAGCGGGCAGTTGTCAAGGAGACGATGAAGGCAGGTCTGATTGCAGGTGGACTCCTGCTTGCAATATACAGCGCGCTTTGCTATATCGGAGCGATGGTGAGTGGAACGTATCAGAACGGGGAAAATGGTGCGCAGGTTCTGACATATGTTGTGCAGAAAATATTTGGACAGGCAGGACTTGTTCTGCTCGGAGTTATTTTTCTGATTGCATGTCTAAATACATGTGTCGGTTTATTGTGCTGCTGCAGTGAATATTTCAAAGAACTGATTCCAAAGGTTCCGTATATTGTATGGAGCGCTGTCTTTGCCGGAATAAGTTTTCTGGTATCCAATCTTGGACTGAGTAATATTTTGAAAGTATCAGTTCCGATTTTGCAGACGATTTATCCGATGGCAATCGTATTGATTGTATTGGCATTTTTGCATCCGTGGATCGCAAAATGGAGATTTGTCTATCCGGTTACGATTCTGATGACAGGACTGACAAGCGTTTTCTATATATTAGGAACGCTTGGGGTAAAAATGGGCGTGATTACAACTGTTTTAAAGAGTCTGCCGTTATATAAAGAACAGTTAGTGTGGATCATACCTGCAATTTTCGGCTTGGCTGTGGGAATTTTGAGTTCGATTCTATTGCCAAAAAGGGGGAGAAAATGAGAAAAAAAAGAATTGTGCTTGCTTCAGCATCACCAAGAAGAAGTGAGTTGATGAAACAGGCTGGATTTACATTTGAAATTCAGGTGAGCAAAAAGGAAGAGGTTTATCAAAGTGAGCGACCGGATGAGATTGTAGAAGAACTGTCTCTTTTGAAGGCTGAGGATGTCGCGCAAAGTTTGGAACAAGAAAATGTGATCGTGATCGGAGCCGATACGGTTGTAGCTTTGGATGGAAAGATTTTGGGCAAACCAAAGTCAAAAGAAGATGCATTTGCGATGATTCAGAGTCTGCAAGGAAGAGCACATCAGGTTTATACCGGGACTGCGATTTTGATTTTTGATGAGTTCGGAAACTGCCGGACAGTCAATCATGCAGTGTGCACGGAAGTATTTGTAAATCCGATGAGTGAAGAAGAAATCACAGACTATATCGAACATGAAAATGTCATGGACAAAGCGGGGGCGTATGGAATCCAAGGGAGGTTTGCAATCCATATAGATAAGATAGAAGGAGACTATTATAACGTTGTCGGATTGCCGATTTCTTATATTTATGAAGTGCTCAAAGAGGAGGTAGAACGATGAAAAACCCAATGGAATCCAAACCGGTATTTCCGCTTTTGATGTCTATGGCAGTACCGCCGATGGTGTCGATGCTGATCCAGTCTATGTACAATATAGTGGACAGCATATTTGTTGCGCGATTGGGTGAAGAAGCGCTGACGGCAGTTTCCCTTGCATATCCCTTGCAGAATCTTGTCTTGGCGGTTGCGGTAGGACTTGGAGTGGGGGCAAATGCAGGCATTGCAAGAAATTTGGGAGCCAAAAATCAAGACCGGGTAGACCGCATTGCTGCTCATACAATTTTCTTTACGGCGATTCATGCGATTATTTTTATACTGGTTGGAATTTTTTTGACGAAGCCGTTCTTGCAGATGTTTACACAGAATGAAAACGTGCTGAGGTGGGGATGTGAATATTCATATATCGTCATCTGCCTTTCCTCCGGAAGTTTGTTCCATATTGCGATCGAAAAGATGTTTCAGTCCTGTGGAAATATGGTGATTCCGATGGCGATGCAGGCACTCGGTGCGATTATCAATATTATTTTAGATCCGATCATGATATTCGGCTATTTCGGATTCCCGGCACTCGGGGTAAAAGGAGCGGCGATCGCAACGGTGATCGGGCAATTTGCAGCATGTATCTGTTCTGTGATTTTGTTTGTGGCCAGATGTAAAGAAATCAAGATCCGGTTTAAAGGATTTCGTTTGGATAAGACAATTGTAAGCCAGCTTTATGTCGTAGCGATTCCGTCCACGATTATGATGTCACTGCCATCTGTTTTGATTGGAATTTTAAATGGAATCCTTGCGGCGATCTCTCAGGTGGGAGTGGCAGTGCTTGGAATTTATTTCAAACTGCAGTCGTTTGTATATATGCCTGGAAACGGAGTGATTCAGGGAATGCGTCCGATGATCAGCTACAGCTATGGAGCAAAACAATACGACCGTCTGAAGGAGACGATCAAAGTGAGTGTGCTGGTGTCGGGAGTCATTATGATTTTAGGGACGATGTTGTTTGTGCTGCTGCCTAGACCGATTCTGGAACTATTCAAGGCGGGAGATGAGATGATGACAATGGGAGAAACGGCGCTTCGCGTCATTGGAACCGGGTTTATTTTTTCGGCGGTCAGCACGGTGTTTGCGGGTGTGTTTGAGGCGCTTGGAAGAGGTGTGGAATCACTTGTGGTGTCTTTGCTGCGTCAATTGGTCATCATAGTGCCGGTATCACTTATGTTAGTGAGATTTCTCGGTGTGACAGGAGTTTGGATATCGTTCCCGGTCGCAGAGATTATTGCGATGGTAATTTCGATTATTTTGTTGAGACGAACCTTGCATCGCCTTGTTGAAAGAAGTACAAATTCGTAGTAAAATAGTGGTATGAAGTTACGGGAGTGTTTATCGAAGCGAAGGGAGGCATCGATATGAACGAAAACTTAATTCACAATTTGAAACATGTAAAAGAATGTCTTGTAAACAAGGAGATGGTCGGTGAAGACTGGGAGGAGCGACAGGAAGTCCTCGCAAAATTAGAAGATGTAGTGACTTATCTGAATGATGCAACGGAGGAAAGTATTAATTTTGAAGAATAAAGGTGTTAGCGGCAGCATGGAGATGAAAGCATTCATATTTGATATGGATGGACTTATTTTTGATTCGGAGCGAGTAGTACAGCGCTCCTGGAATATTGTAGGGTGCGAGATGGGATATGGAAATATCGGAGAACATATCTATAATACGCTCGGAATGAATGTGGTCAGCAGGAAAAATTATTTTTTGAAACATATCGACCCGAAGTTTCCACATGAGGAATTTACGGCAAGGACGAGAGTGGTGTTCCGTGAGATTGTAGACAGCGAAGGTCTTGCAGTGAAGCCGGGAGCGAAAGAGCTGATTATGCTTGGAAAAGAAAAGGGATATCGTCTTGCTGTGGCGACATCCTCCAGAAGAGATTATGCTTCCAGACTTTTAAAAGAAGCAAAGGTGTATGACTATTTTGACGGATTTGTGTTTGGCGATATGGTGAGCCATTCTAAACCGGATCCAGAGATTTATGAGAAAGCTTGTGAGGCGATTGGAGTGTTGCCGCAGGAGAGCGTTGCATTTGAGGATGCGCCGGCGGGAATTCGTTCAGCGGTGGCAGCGGGACTTCGAGTTGTAGCGGTTCCAGACCTTGTGCAGCCGCCAAAAGAGTTGGAAGAGATAATCTGGATGAAGCTTGATACACTGGAAGAGATGGTGAAATATATAAAAGAGGATTAAAAAAGATTGCGTGTGCAATCTTTTTTTATATTACTTCGATTCCCATCTCCCGGAGGCACCGCAAGGAAGTATAAGTCCGGTCTCAGTTACCGGAAGTCCGATTTCCTGTGAATCAACTGTCCCATTGAAGCGTTTCAATTCCGTTGCAAGCATATAAGTCAATACGGCAGGAGCGAGCCCTGTTGTGTAAGAGTTGATCAAGAAAAACAGCGGGTTGTCCGATAAAATCTGTGTACACAATTTAATTAGTGGATGAATTGCATCCTCAATCTTCCAGATCTCTCCTTTTGGTCCGCGTCCGTAGGAAGGAGGATCCATAATAATTGCATCATAATGGTTACCGCGGCGGATTTCACGCTCCACGAACTTGACACAGTCATCTACAAGCCAGCGGATCGGAGCGTCTTTCAGTCCTGATGAGACTGCATTTTCTTTTGCCCATGTAACCATTCCCTTTGATGCGTCCACATGTGTGACTTGTGCACCTGCAGCAGCTGCCGCAAGAGTGGCTCCTCCCGTGTAAGCGAAGAGGTTCAGTACCTTGATTGGGCGCCCGGCTTTTTTTATCTTCTCTGAGAACCAGTCCCAGTTCGTCGCCTGTTCCGGGAAAAGTCCGGTGTGCTTGAAACTAAATGGTTTTAAATTGAAAGTAAGGCTCTTATAATGAATCTGCCACTGCTGTGGTAAATCAAAAAATTCCCACTCGCCGCCTCCTTTTTTGCTGCGGTGATAATGACCATTCATAGTTCTCCAGCCTTTGTGAGCTTTGTTTGTGTCCCAAATTACCTGAGGATCCGGTCTTACCAAAAGATAATCGCCCCAGCGCTCCAGCTTTTCTCCGTTGGAAGTGTCAATCACTTCATAATCTTTCCATTCATCTGCTATCCACATAATATTGTAATCCTTTCTATTAACAAAGAAATTTTTGTCTTAAAACTATCATCTCATATAATTTTCAATATTGCAATTGCTGAATATAGACTACGGTCTACAGTACTCCCAATTATACCAATAATTTCAAGGCTTGTATAGATTTATTAAATTAAAAAAATAAACAAAATTTTAACAAAATCAGTTTACCTTCTGTCGGTTTAGTGATAGAATATTTCTATAAGTGAAGAATGTAGGAAAGTTGACAAGAAAAAAAGAAAAGGTGGAGAGAATGATGTTAAAAGTAAATGCAATTGGAGACAACTGTCCGATTCCGGTAATTAAAACAAAAAAAGCAATGCAGGAAGTGAACGGTAAAGAGACGATAGAAGTGTTGGTTGACAATGAAATCGCAGTTCAGAATGTGACAAAGATGGCATCGAGTGCGGGAGCTAAAGTTACTTCTGAAAAAACAGCAGAAAAAGAATTTAAGATTACGATTCTTATGAATGGAGCAAAGGAAAGTGAAGAAGAGACGGTCTGTGTGCCGGATCAGAGAGAAAATACGGTGATCGTAATCAATTCTGACCGTATGGGAAATGGAAATGACGAACTTGGAAAGGTGCTGATCAAAGGTTTCCTTTTTGCTGTCACACAGCTTGAAAAACTGCCAAAGACAATGCTGTTTTACAACGGTGGAGCCACACTCACTGCGGAAGGCTCAGATTCACTCGAAGATTTAAAGAGTCTTGAGGCACAGGGAGTAGAGATCTTAACTTGCGGAACCTGCCTGAACTATTATGGTCTCACTGAGAAGATTCAGGTCGGAAGTGTGACAAATATGTACACGATCGTGGAAAAGATGGCAGAGGCAGACAAGATTGTAAAGCCTTAACAAAAGAGGAAGAGAAGGAGAATACGATATATGAGGTATGATGTGAAACTGACACAGATGACAAAGACGGCGGGGTGAGCAGCAAAGATAGGTCCTGAGACCCTTGCCCAGGTTCTGGGTAAGTTGCCAAAATTCCAAGACGATAATTTGATCGTGGGAATCGAAACATCAGACGATGCTGCGATTTATAAAGTGACAGATGAGATTGCAATGATCCAGACGGTTGACTTCTTCACTCCGATTGTCGATGATCCGTATACGTTTGGTCAGATTGCAGCAGCAAATTCATTAAGTGATGTATATGCGATGGGAGGGGAACCGAAGATTGCATTGAACATTGTGGGATTCCCGAATTGTCTCGACCCTGAGATACTGGGGGAGATTCTCGCAGGAGGCGCGGATAAAGTAAAAGAAGCCGGTGCTGTTCTTGTGGGGGGACATTCGGTGCAGGATGATGAACCGAAATACGGATTGTGCGTATCTGGGTTTGTGCATCCAGATAAGATTTTTAAGAATTATGGAAGCAGACCGGGAGATGTACTGATCCTGACAAAGCAGATTGGAAGTGGTATTGTCAACACTGCAATCAAGGCAGAGATGGCATCTGAAGCAGCGATCAAAGAGGCGATTACAGTTATGTCATCTCTCAATAAGAAAGGGAAAGAAGTCGTTGAGCATTATCCGGTGACAGCGTGTACGGATATTACAGGCTTTGGTTTGCTTGGACATTGTGTGGAGATGGCATCTGCAAGTGATGTGACATTTGAACTTCAGGTAAAAGATATTGCATATTTGGAGGAAGCTGTTTCCTATGCAAAGATGGGACTGGTTCCTGCAGGGGCATATAAGAATCGGGAATATTCCGCAGAGATGGTCGATATGGAACATGTAGAAGAACACTATATTGATCTTCTGTATGATCCGCAGACCTCGGGAGGACTTCTGATCAGTGTGTCACCGGAATATGTAGATGATATTATGAAAGCGTTTGAAGAAAAAAATATGGACACAAAGGTGTCGATTATAGGGAAAGTAGTAGAAAAAGGCGATAAATTGATTCGCTTATATTAGGAGAACAAGTGAGATGGATAAGAATCTTTTATACCGCAGCATACCAAAAGTGGACGTGTTGCTCGAAGATGAGAAAATAAAGCAAATGATAGAAGTTTACGGAAGGGATATTGTGATAGATGCCATTCGAGTGGAGATGGACAGACTCCGTAAGTTTATTGAAAAATGTGATTCAGAAGAGGAAGCACGAGAACAGGTTCAAAATTTGATAGAGCAGATCAGGCTGCAGGCAGAGAAAATTTTTAATCCAAATATGAAAAAAATCATCAATGCGACAGGAACGATTCTGCACACGAATTTGGGACGTGCACCGATCAGTTTAAAGCATATGAAACATATTTCTGATATTGCGACAGGATACTCAAATCTCGAATATAATCTGGAAGCGGGAAGACGTGGAGAGCGGTATTCACATTTTGAAGAGCTGCTATGCAAGGTAACCGGTGCGGAGGCGGCGATTGCGGTCAATAATAATGCCGCTGCAGTGATGCTTATTTTAAGTACGATGGCAAAAGGCGGAGAGGTGATTGTCTCAAGAGGAGAGCTTGTTGAAATCGGTGGAAAATTCCGGGTTCCGGATGTGATGGAGCAAAGCGGTGCGACACTTGTAGAAGTTGGAACAACTAATAAGACCCATTTCGCTGATTATGAAAATGCGATTACGGAGGAGACGACAGCACTTTTGAAAGTACACACAAGTAATTACCGAATCGTGGGATTTACCGAGTCGGTTGGAATTGATGAACTGGTTCCACTGGGGGAAAAGCATGACCTTCCGGTGATTGAAGATCTTGGAAGCGGTGTTCTGATTGATTTGAGTAAATACGGCATCACCTACGAACCGACCGTTCAGGATTCTATTCGAAATGGCGCCGATGTCGTGTGCTTCAGTGGAGACAAGCTTTTAGGCGGACCACAGGCAGGCATCATTGTCGGAAAGAAAAAATATATTGACAGGATGAAACAAAATCAATTGATGCGTGCGCTGCGAATTGACAAATTTACGGCATCTGCGTTGGAAGTCGTTTTGAAAGAATATTTGTCCGAAGAAAGAGCGGTACAAAATATACCGGTTCTTCAGATGATGACGAAACCATTTGAAGAGGTGAAAAAAGAGGCGCAGCGTCTGAGACGTCTGCTGAATACTCTTTCTTTACATGCGGAGATTGAACTGGAGGAGTGTCATTCACAAATCGGAGGAGGATCCCTGCCGCTTGAACGAATTCCGAGCATGGCAGTGACGATCAAGCCGCTTGGAATGTCGACAGTGGAGTTGGAAGAATACATGCGTTTTCTTCCTGTGCCGATTATCCCGAGAACGATGAATGACAAAATTTTCTTAGATGTCAGAACAATTGGGATCCAGAATTTTGCATATTTTAAACAGTTACAGAAAATAGAAAGGCTTACGACCTGATTATGAAAAATATTATTATTGGAACAGCCGGTCATATTGACCACGGTAAAACAACTTTGATAAAAGCGCTCACCGGTCGAAATACAGACCGGTGGGAAGAGGAACAAAGAAGAGGGATCACGATCGATTTGGGATTCACATATTTTGATTTGAAAAACGGAGATCGTGTCGGAATTATCGATGTTCCTGGACATGAGCGGTTTATCAACAACATGGTTGCGGGAGTTGTCGGTATGGATCTTGTCATGCTTGTTGTTGCTGCAGATGAGGGAATCATGCCACAGACACGTGAACACATGGACATTTTAGGAGAGCTTGGAATCGAAAAGAGTATTCTTGTGTTGAATAAGTGTGATCTGGTCGAAGAAGATTGGCTGGAGCTTGTCAAAGAAGAGATTAAAGAAGAATTGGAAGGCACATTCCTTGAACAGGCGCCGATCGTGGAAGTGTCGGCAGCGACCGGACAGGGGATACCAGAGCTTATAGAGGTTATCGAGCGACTGACTGCGGAAGAAGTGGTAGAAAAAGATGTGAATACGATTCCGCGGCTGCCGATTGACCGTGTATTCAGCCTGTCAGGATTTGGAACGATCATTACCGGGACATTGCTTGCGGGAACGATTTCAAAAGAGGATAATCTGCAGGTATATCCGATTGGAAAAGAATGTAAGATACGAAATATTCAAGTGCATGGGCAGGATGTAGAGAAATGCTATGCGGGACAGCGTGTTGCAATCAATCTGTCGAATGTGAAAAAAAGTGAACTTCGGAGAGGGTGTGTACTTGCGCCGCCAAACAACATGAAAAATACGATGCTTTTAGACGTGAAACTAAATGTGCTGCCGTCATCTATGCGTGTGTTGACGAACCATACAAGACTGCATTTGTTTACCGGTACAAGCGAGATTCTCTGCCGAGCGGTGCTGCTTGACAAAGAAGAGATTGGACCGGGAGAGAGTGGATTTGTACAGCTTCGACTGGAAGAGGAGATTGCACTTCGCAGAGGGGACAAGTTTGTAGTGCGTTTTTATTCTCCGATGGAGACCATCGGGGGCGGAATTGTTTTAGAACCAAATCCGAAGAAAAAGAAACGATTTGACAAAGATGCGATTGAGGAATTGCAGAGAAAAGAATCCGGATCTTCGGAAGATGTCATTGAACTGCACGTAAAGTCACATGAGGAGACGATGATTACTGTGACAGAGCTTGCGAAACTGACGGCGCTTTCGATGGAAGAGGTGACGGAAGATGTACAGTCTTTGGAACAGCAGGGCATTGTGAAAGTATTTCGTATGAAGAAGGATACATATGTGTGGCATACGATACATGAACAGAATATGCGTCACCGGCTGACGGAAGCGCTTTGCGGTTATCATGAAAAATATCCGTATCGGTATGGAATGAAAAAAGCAGAGATCCATATGACTTATATGAAAAAGGTAAAATTAAACGTATTTGATTTGTATGTGGAGATGCTGTCAGAGGAAGGTGCTTTAAAACGTCATCAGGAATTTTTGCAGCTCCCGGAATTTGAAGTGCGAAAAGATGCGGTTTATGAAAAGGTATTGAAGACGGTTCAGAAACAATTTGAAAAGGTACAGTTTGATTTTCAAAGATTTTCAGAGATTTCTTTTGGGAATATAAAACGGGAAGAAGTAGAAGATATCATGCTGTTACTGATTGATGAGGATATTGTGGTGAAGATCACGGAGGATATTTACACCTTGAAAAGCATTATTGAGAAAGCGAAAGAAGTCATTCAGAACCGACTGAAAGAGAATCCGTTGATTACGATTGCAGAGGTTCGGGATCTCCTTGGGACAAGCAGAAAAAGTGCAAAACCAATCTTGGAATATATGGATAGTATCAAAGTGACAAAGAAGAATGGAACAGAGAGTGAAAGGGTAGCTTACGTATGAATTTAAAACAATTGGAGGCTTTTGTACATGTTGCGGAGGGGGAAAGCTTCTCAAAAGCGGCAAAGGAGCTGTTCTTGACACAGCCAACTGTCAGCGCTCACATAGCCGGTCTGGAGAAAGAATTGAATGCCAGATTGTTTGTAAGAAATACAAAAGAAGTAAAATTATCAGAAGAGGGAAAACTATTGTATGATTCTGCAAAACAGATTGTTGCGCTGCAGAAAAAAATTGAAAAGACATTTTTGGAGAATGAAAAGAAAGAAGAACACTGTATTACGATTGCGGCGTCTACGATACCGGCACAATATCTGCTTCCGGAGATTCTTGTGAAATTCAATGAGAAATATCCGAATGAGCAGTTCAAGGTCATTGAGACAGACAGCGCCAAAGTGGTGGAGGAAGTACTGAATCATACAGTGGATATCGGCTTTACAGGGACGGTCATAGATAAGAAACATTGCAAATATGTTCCGTTTTATCAGGATGAGTTGATCATCATCGCTCCGAACAATGAGAAATTCCGGAAATTGCAGGAGACGTCCAGTGATACTAGATGGATTTTGCAGGAGCCGCTGATTATGAGAGAAGAGGGTTCTGGCACGCGAAAAGAAGCGGAAAAGCAATTGAAGAAAAGTGGAGTTGAGATTGGCAGACTCAACATTGTGGCGAGCATGGAGAATCAGGAAGCGATCAAAAAATCAGTGAGTAATGGAATGGGAGTGTCGATCATTTCCAGACTTGCGGCGGAAGAAGAAATTGCAGAAGGAGCAATTTTGGGATTTCCACTTACAAAAGAAGATGGAAAGAGAGATATCAACGTTGTGTATAACAGGAGTTTTCAGTTGTCTCATTTGTCGGAAAAATTTGTAAAGACCGTAAAAGAGATTTACAGGCAGAAGGCACAGTGTTTGCAGAAAGTGGGGGAATGAGAATGATCTATATGGATAACGCCGCAACGACAATGCGAAAACCAAAAGAAGTTGCTGAGGCAGTCATGCATGCAATGAATTCAATGGGGAATGCAGGGAGAGGTGCGAATGAAGCGTCTTTGAGCGCTGCGAGAGTAATCTATGATACAAGAGAATTACTCGCAGATTTCTTTGACGCGGAAAATCCAAAACAGATTGTGTTTACAAGTAATTCTACAGAATCACTCAATATTGCGATCAAAGGGATTTTGAATCCGAAGGATCATGCGATCACGACAATGCTGGAACATAATTCCGTCTTGCGTCCGTTGTATGAGATGGAAGAGCGTGGAGTCGAATTGAGCATTGTGAAAAGCGACCGTAAAGGAAATATTTCTTATGAAGAGATAGAACACGAGATCCGTCAGAACACGAAAGCTATTATCTGTACACATGGATCGAATCTTACAGGAAATATGATAGATATCAAGAGAGTCGGAGAGATTGCGAAAAAGCATGGGCTTCTTTTTGTTGTGGACGCTTCTCAGACAGCGGGAGTATACCCGATCGATGTGCAGGAGATGCATATTGATATCTTGTGCTTTACCGGGCATAAAAGTCTTCTTGGACCGCAGGGAACCGGAGGGATGTATGTAAGAGAAGGCGTGAAAGTACGACCTTTGAAAACCGGCGGAAGCGGTGTGCAGACGTATAATAAAAAGCATCCGGCTGAGATGCCGACAGCGTTGGAAGCAGGAACGTTGAACGGACATGGAATTGCAGGTCTGCATGCATCACTTTCTTATCTGAAAACAGAAGGGATTGAAAAGATTCGTAAGCGGGAACTGGAACATATGTGGAAGTTTTATCGTGGCGTGAAAAATATTCCTGGAGTGAAGGTGTACGGTGATTTTGATACAGAAAATCGTTGTCCGATTGTGACGCTGAATATTGGAGAATATGATTCTTCGGAAGTGAGTGACGAACTGCTTGTGACGTATGGAATCAGCACAAGACCTGGGGCGCATTGTGCGCCACTGATGCATGAGGCGTTAGGAACGGTAGAACAAGGTGCAGTCAGATTCAGTTTTTCCCATTATAATACAGAGGAAGAAGTGGAAACTGCAATCAGGGCGATAGAAGAATTGGCAGAGGAAGAATAGATTTATGAGAAAAAAAGAGTTAAAATTAATCGTGACATTTCATACAACCGCAGATGCGATGGCGATGGAAAAATGCTGTAAAGAGCATCAGGTTCCGGGAAGATTGATTCCGGTTCCGCGGGAAATCTCAGCTGGGTGCGGACTTTCCTGGTGCGCGGATCTAAAAGAGCGCGAAAAGGTGCAGGAGATAATGAAAAGAGTTGGAATTGAAGAAGAAGAGATACACGAATGTATGGTGTAAAAGAAAGAATAGATTGTGCTTGTGCACAATCTATTCTTGTTCAAACCCGATTTTAAAGCGTTCTAAAACTGGCTGGAGCAGTTTCTGGCTGTATTCGGACAGTGAATACTTTCCTTTGCAAAGAACCCAGTCATAAATCAATGCCCGCTCAAACATAGCGTAAATCTTTACCAGTTCGCTTGTAGTGCTTGTAGAGGCAAACTCTCCTTTTTGAATCCCATCTTCTATAATCTCTGTAATCCATGTGTAATAGAATCGTTTTTTATCGAGCAGCGATTTTTTGTCTTTGGTGACCAGCTGCGAGGAGTAGAGTGATGCCAACAAATGGATATCTACACTCGTCTCTATCATATAAAATAATTCTTGATTTAAAAACATCAGTTTATCATAAGAGGGAAGATTGGGGTCTATTACTCCGGCTAATTCTTCATATTTAGAATCAAATAGATTAGACAAAGAACTTAAAAGAGCATCTTTTCCTTTGAAATAGTGATAGAAAGTTCCCTTTGAAGTCTTGGATGCAGCAATGATGTCATCTACAGTAGTGGCATCGTATCCGTTTTTGTAAAATAGATTCCATGCGGCTTTGACGATGCGGCTTTTTGTAGATTGGCGTTTTCTTGGCATGTAATTTCACTTCCTTCTTAAAAATTAATATTGTTTCAAAATGACAAAATAAAAGCGGATTGAGATAATCCGCTTTTATCATTCTTATAAATTATAACAGAATTATTTTGTGCTGTCTAGACTAGCCTACCTGAAAACCATATTTCAATGGGTCTGTTCCGTCAATGAGATATGTTCCAACACCTGTCAAGTAGCAGCTTCCTGTAATCATTGGGATGACAGCATCAAAATCTGCAACTTTTGTAGTCTCTTTGATCACACCTTTGAAAGTTGTTCCGATAAAGCTTTCGTAGATAAATTCTTCGCCTACTTTGATCTCTCCCCAGTGATGAAGTGTAGCAAGTTTTGCACTTGTACCTGTTCCGCATGGAGAACGGTCAGCCATAGCATCTCCGAATACAACAACGTTTCTCATAGTTGCTTTGTCAGGATTTGGAGTTGGTCCGTAGAATTCTACAAGATCAACTGTATCAATGTCAAGCAATGGATGTTTTACCGGAATCTCTTTGTTAATGATTTCCATCATCTTCATTCCTAATTTGGTGTACTCAGGAACTGTCTTTGGATTGATCTCTCCGATGTTTAATTTTGTTGTGTCGACTAATGCAAAGAAGCTTCCACCGAAAGAAATTGTAAATGGAATTTCCTGTCCGTCAACTGTAACAGAAAGGTTTTCTTTGTAAACAAATGCAGGAACGTTTGTTAATGTGACATTTTCTACCTTACCGTCTTTTACGATTGCTGTTGTGCGGATAAGTCCTGCAGGAGCATCCAATACAACAGAGTTCTCTCCTTCGTGAGATTCTACTAAACCAGCTTCGATGGCTACAGTGACAGCACCGATTGTACAGTGTCCGCACATGTTTAAGTATCCGCCTGTATCCATGAACATTACACCGAAGTCTGCTTCTTTGTTCACTGGCTCGCAAAGGAAAGCACCGAACATATCATGATGTCCTCTTGGCTCGAACATCAATGCTGTACGAACGTGATCGTAGTTGTGTTCCATCCATTTTTTCTTTTCGATCATTGTGTTTCCTTCAGGTTCCGGGAAGCCGCCGATTACGACTCTACAAAATTCTCCCACAGTATGAGCGTCTACTACTTGAAGTTGTGCTTCAAAACGATCAAAATTTACGTTGGCTTGTAATTTCATAATATACAACCTTCTTTCTTTTTATTTTTGTTTAATGCTTGCTCTGAATACACATACTAGTCATATCTCTAATTGGTCTCCGATTGAGCAGTCTGTGACTGTGCTTACATTCAATTATAGAAAATAACTATAAATTGTCATCTGGCAAAGAGTGCCTGATCGGATTTTTTGAATCATAACATCTCTAAAATAAGGTAAGAAATGATAAAAAACTAACGATTAGACTATATTCTAGTATCTAGTTCAGTTTATATACACTATTATGTCCCAAAAGGCTTGAAAAGTCAATGAAATTTTGCTAAAATAAATTTAATAAAAAATGTCTAAAAAGTGTTGAAAACTGCGGAAAATTGTGATAAAGTTAGTGAGCAACGAAATATGATATGGGGGTAGTTGGGTGACTGGTGTGCCTCCTGGTCTTCAAAACCAGTGTGGGGCGTTAAGAGCGTCCCGGGTGGGTTCGATTCCCACATGCCTCCGCCAAAAAAGTGTTAAAAAAAAGACCAACAGAAAAAGAGGTCTGATATATAGAAAAAACCTATAACAATAAATAAGTGAGCAGAGGGTACTCGGCTTTTACTTATATAAAAATAAAATATAAAGGAGAAGATTGTCATGGGAAATTTACAGATTCTACTAAGACAACATGTAGGTGCACCTTGTGAAGCGATTGTAAAAGCCGGCGACAGAGTGGAAAAAGGAACTCTGATTGCAACACCAACAGGGCTTGGCGCTAATATTTTTTCCAGTGCATACGGTGAAGTTGTTGAAGTGACGGAAGACAGAATCATTATTAAACCGGACGAGGAACAGAAAGATGAATTCGTACCAATTGAAGAAGGAAGCAAGCTTGATATGGTGAAAGCTGCCGGAGTAGTTGGTATGGGTGGTGCCGGATTCCCAACAGGAGTAAAACTTGGCACAGACCTTGAAGGTGGATATATTTTGATTAATGCAGCAGAGTGTGAACCGGGACTTCGTCACAACATTCAGCAGATTGAAGAAGAATGTGACAAAGTAATCCGCGGTGTGAAATACAGTATGGAGATTTCGAATGCTGCGAAAGCAATTTTTGCAATTAAAAAGAAAAATACAAAAGCAGTTCAGACATTGAAAGAAGCTTTGAAGGATGAACCTGCAATTTCTATTCATTTACTGCCGGACATTTATCCGATGGGCGAAGAAAGAGCAGTTGTAAGAGAGTGTCTTGGAATCGAACTTGATCCGACACAGCTTCCTTCAGCAGCAAAATCTATCGTTATCAATGTGGAAACACTCGCAAGAGTTGCAGAAGCAATTGATGAAAGAAAGCCTTGCTTCAGTAAGAATCTTACAGTAATCGGTAAGCTTAACGGTGGAAATCAGCCACATGTATTTATGGACGTTCCGGTAGGAACATCTGTGGAAGAGCTTATTGAAAGAGCCGGCGGTATTGATGGAGTATATGGTGAGATCATCATGGGCGGACCGTTTACAGGAAAAGCAACTACATTTGATGCGCCGATTACAAAGACAACAGGTGGAATTATCGTGACAATGGAATTCCCTGATCTTCACGGAGCAACAATCGGACTTCTTGTCTGTGCGTGCGGTGGAGACGAAGCGCGTATGCGTGATATCGCAGAAAAGATGAATGCAAAAGTTGTTTCTGTGGCAAGATGCAAACAGGCGGCAGAGATGAAGAACGGCGCTTTGAAATGTGAAAGACCGGGAAATTGTCCTGGACAAGTTAAAAACAGCATGCAGTTTAAGAAAGATAAATGTGAATATATAGTAATTGGTAACTGCTCTGACTGTTCCAATACAGTTATGGGATCTGCGCCGAAGATGGGCTTGAAAGTATTCCATCAGACAGATCACGTGATGAGAACAATTGGACATCCGCTTTACAGATACTTAAGAGTGTCTAAAAAAGTAGAACAAGATATTTAGATAACGGTATAACTATCACCAGCCGAATCACGTGGAAAACCCCCGATTTTCCAGAACTTAGATGAATCATCTTTGCGGAGACGGAAGAGTGATTGGGATATATACACTGGGGAAACCCGAGGACAAACAAAATAAGGAGGTAAGAAATTATGTCAATTACAGCCGAAACATGTAAAGAACATGCAAAGGATCCTGCAGTATTATGCTGTAGAGCAGAAGCAGGTATTACAATTGGCCCAGAAAACTTAGAAGATCCAACAATTTTTGATGATTTGGTGGATTCAGGGCTATTAAATTTAGATGGTTGCTTAACTATCGAACAGATCTTAGGTGCAAAACTTACAAAAACTTGTGATTCTCTTACACCGGTTACAGCTGATGTTATCGATGCTGTGCAGGTAGAGGCAGCACCAGCAGAGGAAGTTGTGGAAGAAACAGCAGCTCCAGTAGCAGCAGTTCCAGCAACAGCTACAACAACAGTATCAGGTGGAACATTAAAGATTCATATTGGAGAAGGTAAAGATATCGATATCGAGTTACCAATGGGAATCGGTACAGGTGCAGCTCAGGCAGTAGAAGTACCAGCAGAAGCTGTAGCAGCAGTTGAAGCAGCTCCGGCAGCAGCAAACAATGAAGAAGTAAAAGTTGTTAGAACACTTACAAGAAAACACTTCAACATCACAGAAGTTAAGAGAGGACCAGAGACAAAGATCGAGGGAACAACTCTTTACATCCGTGAAGGAATTGAAGAAGAAGCAGTAGCTTCACAGGAACTTGTTAACAGCTTAAAGATTGATATTATTACACCAGAACAGTACCACACATATTCAGAAACAATCATGGATGTTCAGCCAATCGCTACAAAAGACGGCGATGATGAAATCGGTTCAGGTGCTACAAGAGTGCTTGACGGCGTTGTTATGATGGTAACAGGTACAGATGCAAATGGTGTTCAGATTGGTGAGTTTGGTTCTTCAGAAGGATACTTAGACGAAAACATTATGTGGGGACGTCCGGGTGCACCTGAAAAAGGTGAAATCTTCATTAAAACTGAAGTGGTTATCAAAGAAGGAACAAACATGGAAAGACCAGGTCCGTTAGCTGCTCATACAGCAACAGATGTGATCACTCAGGAAATCAGAGAAGCATTGAAGAAACTTGATGAATCTCTTATCGTAGATACAGAAGAATTCCAGCAAGTAAGAAGACCAGGAAAGAAAAAAGTTGTTATCGTAAAAGAAATCATGGGACAAGGTGCTATGCACGACAACTTAATCCTGCCGGTTGAGCCAGTTGGTATTCTTGGCGGAAAACCAAACGTTGACTTAGGAAACGTTCCGGTTATGGTATCTCCATTGGAAGTATTAGACGGATGTATCCATGCATTAACATGTATCGGACCAGCTTCTAAAGAAATGTCAAGACATTACTGGAGAGAGCCACTTGTTCTTGAAGTACTTCATGATGAAGAAGTTGACCTTTGTGGAGTTATCTTTGTTGGTTCTCCTCAGATCAATGCAGAAAAATTCTATGTATCAAAACGTGTTGGTATGATGGTAGAAGCATTAGACGTAGATGGAGCTTTCGTTACAACAGAAGGTTTCGGAAACAACCACATTGACTTTGCAAGCCACCATGAACAAATCGGTATGAGAGGCGTTCCTGTAGTTGGTATGTCATTCTGTGCAGTTCAGGGAGCACTTGTTGTTGGTAACAAATACATGACTCACATGGTAGATAACAACAAATCTGAATCAGGTATCGAAAACGAAGTTCTTGCATGTAACACACTTTGCCATGAAGATGCTATCAGAGCTCTTGCAATGTTAAAAGATGCTATGGCTGGAACAGAAGTTAAGAAAGCTGAAAAGAAATGGAATCCAAACGTAAAATCTACAAACGTAGAATTAATCTCTAACGTAACTGGAAAACCAATCGAGTTAGTTGCTAATGAACAGTCATTACCAATGAGTGAAAAGAGAAAAGAAAAATACGACTAAAAGCTAGGTGACGAATTATGAAATATGGCGATAAGATAATTAAGATGGAAGGCGTAATTGTGGAAGTTCATGACGGCTGTGTTGCAATAGACTTAAAAGGTCGTCTTGGATACTTGAAGATTCCGATGAGAATGCTGATTACGGACTATCCGCTTGTGGTAGGACAGGAAGTTGCATGGAACATGAGTTTTATAGAGCAGCTTGGTCCGGAAGCCAATGATAAATATGTCAGTAACCTAGATGTCTACAATAGGCGCCAGGAAGAAATGCGTGCCAAAAATGAAGAGAATAACAAGGAGGTATAAGAAATGAGTTTAACAACTGTTAAAGGAATGCAATCAGAAATTTTCGTTCCGATTACTCCGCCGATGGTATGGACTCCTGTAACAAAAGAGTTAAAAGACATGACAATTGCTCTTGCTACAGCAGCTGGTGTACACCACAAAGAAGACAAGAGATTTAACCTTGCAGGTGACTTTACTTGGAGAAAAATTACTGACCAGATGAAATCAAGTGAATTAATGGTTTCTCATGGTGGATATGACAATGGTGATGTTAATAAAGACATCAACTGTATGTTCCCAATTGATAGAATTCACGAATTAGCAAAAGAAGGATTTATCAAAGCTTGTGCACCTGTACACGCAGGTTTCATGGGTGGTGGTGGAAACCAGGAGAAATTTAAACATGAGACTGGTCCGGCTATTGCTCAGATGTTCAAAGAAGAGGGCGTAGATGCAGTTGTCCTCACCGCTGGCTGAGGTACTTGCCACCGCTCTGCAGTATTGGTGCAGAGAGCGATTGAAGAAGCTGGAATTCCAACAATTATTATTGCAGCTCTTCCACCGGTTGTACGTCAATCCGGTACACCACGTGCGGTTGCTCCATTAGTTCCAATGGGTGCTAACGCTGGAGAACCAAATAATAAAGAAATGCAGACTGCTATCGTAAAAGCAACATTAGAACAATTAGTAGAAATCCAGACACCTGGAAAAATTGTTCCGCTTCCATTTGAATACGTAGCTAAAGTTTAATTATAAAGTATCACCTGCGGTATTTTACTGTGGGTGATATTTTTGTGAAAAAAGTGTGAAAGGGGACGTAGTAAAGTTCAAGAAAACTACGTCCCCTTTCACACTTTTTTCACAATTTATGTTATAATAAATCAATTAGAAATAAGTGAGGTGAAGACATTGTCTCAGGAAGTGAGAGATTTAAGAAGATTGGTGATAAAGGCGTTTCATATAGAAAATATAGAAGCGGGTTCAGAAAATGAAGTTTATCCTGACGGAAAAATGAAAGTACATGCAGGGATTGAGCGAACAGATGATGAAAAATCAGCAATTGATAAGATAGAAATTTCCGTGATCAAACCGGGAGAACATAATCGTTGGACGAACAGTATAATGGATATTATTCCGATTTCCACAAAAGTACTGGGAAGAATTGGGGAAGGCATTACCCACACGCTGACAGGAGTGTATGTTATTTTGACAGGAGTAGATGTCAATGGCATACAGACCGCGGAATTTGGTTCGTCGGAAGGGAATTTGTCAGAAAAATTATATTTGGGAAGAGCGGGAACGCCTTCGCCGGGAGATTACATTATTTCGTTTGACGTAACATTTAAAGCGGGAATGGGGCAGGAGAGACACGGAGTGACTGAGGCCCATAGAAAATGTGATGAATTTATACAGAAGTTTCGCGAGCAGATGAAAAAATTCAAAGGCGAAGAATGTACAGAAAGGCATGAAAATCATGATATAGTACGCCCCGGGAAAAAACGGGTTCTGATAGTGAAGCAGGTGGCAGGACAGGGAGCGATGTATGACACTCATTTATTTGGCAAAGAGCCTTCCGGAGTGGAAGGTGGACGTTCGATCATTGACATGGGGAATATGCCTGTACTTGTGACGCCAAACGAATATCGGGACGGAATTATCCGTTCCATGCAGTAGGAGGGAGAGACATGGGAATAGGACCATCGACAAAAGAAACTTCTCTACATCATTTTAGAGATCCTTTGTTGGACGTGGTATCGGCTGACGAGGATTTGGATTTGATGGGAGTTTTACTTGTAGGAACGCCGGACGGCAATGAAGAGAAGATGCTTGTGGGAAGAAGAACTGCGGTTTGGGCAGAAGGAATGCGTGCAGACGGTGTGATTATTTCTTCCGATGGCTGGGGAAACAGTGATGTAGATTTTACGAACACAGTGGAAGAACTTTCCACAAGAGGAATTGAAGTTACCGGATTGAATTTTAGCGGAACGGTTGGGCAGTTTGTAGTCGTAAATGAATATTTGGACGGAATCATAGATATAAATAAAAGCGAAAGCGGAACGGAAACGTGTGTAGTAGGAGAAAATAATGCGACAGCGCTAGATGCAAAAAAAGTGGTGGCGATGTTGAAACTCAAAATGCGAAGGAAAGAATAAAAGACCGTGAAATAAACTCACAGTCTTTTCGCATCTTTGAAAAAGGTAAATGCAGTATACAGCATAACACATATAACAATGGCGGTCAGAATATTCATTGGCAGAGCGGCGGCAACTTTGTAGGCTAGGAAAACGCCCATAAGTCCAAAAACGGTAATAACTGCGGCGGCTTTTCGGTCATATGCGCCGGATTGGATAAATTGAATGCCGGCAGATGGCATGAGGAATGCACAGGAACCCATCATAATGGGGAAAGCAGCGGATACGTTTAATCCCAAACCGCTCACCATGGCCATACATGGGGCGTAAAGCCCTACCCCGATGGTCATTAATGCACCTAAAAGAGTGTTGATGATAATGCCGATGATAAGTTTGTAACCTTTCAATCCGTAAGTCAAATGGCCGGTAATGGTGGAAGTAAGATTGCGTGCGTTGAGAGTGTAAATTCCTTCCAATTTCAGTTTTGGAATGAGGGAGGACAACTCCGATGCTGTAATGGAAGGGTTTGTGTAAATTTCTTTTTCGGTATCACTGAGATTTTGGTTGTTTTCTATCAGGTATATCCATTCCTCTCCGTTGTTGACGGTAAATCCGTTGGCTTTTAATTCTAAAACGATATCCTGAGGAGCGAGAGGTTTTTCAAATGGACCTATATGAGCCAATTTTAAAGAAAGAATAACGGCAAGTACGACTAATGCGGATCCCAGCGCCAGACGGATAATTTTTGGCGACCATTTTGAAACAAGGGAGGCGCCGTAAATTGCGCCTATAACTGCCCCTCCGATTAGAGTGATGAGAGTAATTCCTTCTATTTTAATAAGGTTTAGAAACAATAGAAATTCTGCTATTGTAGGAAGAGTGTGGGCGACGTTTAAAGTGCCGGGCATTTTTTCGTCCGGGCAGGAGTTGGTGAATTTGAAGCCTGCCTGACAGGTCGCAAAACTTCCTATACCCCATGTGTCCAGCAAATCGCTGAAGAATCCGATAATGGCAAGAGGGAAAATCTTATTTCGGGTAAATTCAGATTTATGCTTTAAGCAGTCGGTTATAAGAATAAAAGCGAAGAAGAGGGCGTAAATGAAAATGGCTATCTGCATAAAACGTACGAGATTCATCGTGTTTCCTCCTATTATAATAGATGATAATTTATTATAATCAGGAAGGGAGAATTTCATACATTTTTTGAAAAAAGGAGAAAATAAATTGTATTGAAAAAAGTACAATATTTTTCAAAAAAGACTTGAAAAAAGCAGAATGGTTTAGTATACTTAAAAAGATGTGACATGATAGCGATGAAACGTGAGGTTGCTACTTATAATAGTA
>OBJP01000230.1_pt1 | contig 48661 bp, 37 predicted proteins | sample 1519821 | NCBI WGS metagenome assembly OBJP01 (sample SAMN04209218, study PRJEB22552) | human gut metagenome | biome: gut; material: feces | host: Homo sapiens | place: USA: Oklahoma | reverse complement strand
CAAAACGATTAACGAATATTCGTCAAAATTACTTACATCAAACAACATCTGAAATTGTAAAACGAAAACCAAGTTTTATTTGTATGGAAGATTTGAATGTAAGTGGAATGATGAAAAATAAACATTTATCCAAGGCAGTGCAACAACAAAGTTTTTATGAATTTAGAAGACAGATTGAATATAAGTCTGAATGGAATAATATTCCAGTAATTATAGCAGATAGATTTTTTCCGAGTTCTAAATTATGTAGTTGTTGTGGAAATATTAAGAAAGATTTGAAACTATCAGATAGAATCTATAGATGTGCATGTGGAAACGTCATAGATAGAGATTTTCAGGCAAGTTTAAATCTAAAAATGTATGGAGAAAATGTTTTAAAACAACAATCTGTAGTATAACAATTTCAAGTTATTACAGATATGTACCGAGCGTTAATCGGGAATTTACGCCTATGGAGAGTACAAGAACTTGTGATTAGTATCTGGATTTATTCAGTATGAAAGCATACTCGATGAAATAGGAATGGAACATAAAAGTTATTACTTTTTATAAGTTTTCAGTAACGGATTTAAAATGATTACAAAGGAAATGAAATTAACTTATAAATTAGACAATGTATCTTTTGCCGGAAATGGCAATTTAATTGATTCAGAGGCAGAAATTGTTAAATTGATGGAAGATTTGAAAGCTGTATTTGGCGATAAAGAATTTACTTTAACGGCGGCAAGTCGTTCTAAACAGATGATTGATAATGCCAAGGATTTTGTAGATGAGGAATCGTTGTCGGATGGTAAGTAAAGGAAAAGAAATTAATGCAGAAGAATTCGAGAAGATTCTTTCAGAATGTGAAGCTAAAATGTCTGGATTAAGTGAAGATGACTGGCAGGATATTATTGATCGACATGGTTTAGATATTAATAGAGACACATTAAGAAAGAATTGTACAGGAATTTTTGGTTCTGTTTTTGTTAAACAGTACTATGAAGAAAAAAATGCCAAAGAGGAATATTCAGATAACGAATATATTCAAAAGTTAGAAGATAAGAAACGTGAATTAGAACGTGAAAAGATTAAATTTCGTGATGAACGAAATGCATGGAATAAGCAAAATTATGCTAATGCACGTTTAGAAGAAACATTGCATTTATTAGAAGATAATCTAAAACAGATTGGTAATGTTGAATTTAAAGTTCATGAAATTCCAGATTCTCATGGCGAAAAAGAATTAATAATCTGTTTATCAGATTTACATATCGGACAAACATTTGATTCTTATTTTGGCAAATATAATACGGACATTGCTAAGCAAAGATTAAACCAATATTTAAATAAGATTATTCAGATTGGTAGAACACATGATATTGGGAGTGTTAACGTTGTGAATTTAGGGGATACCATCAGTGGAAGTATCCATAAGACTTTGCAAATTACAAACAAAGAGAACGTGATTGAGCAAATTAAAATTGCTTCAGAGTTAATTGCAAGTTTCTGTTATGAATTAACAAATGAATTTAATAGTGTCAAATACTTTGCTATTAATGGAAACCACGATAGACTCGACAAAAAAGAAGATGCATTACATGATGAGAGATATGGCGATTTAATTAACTGGGCGGTAGATATTATGCTTGCAAATGTAGATAACTTTCATTATCTAAGCCATAGAAATTTAGATAATGGTATTGCTGATATTAATGTTTTAGGAAGAACGTATCTAGCATGTCATGGAGATTTTGACCCAATGTCTAAACAAGGTGTTGCTAATCTATCTTTTATGTTAGGAGTGTTCCCTACAGCTATTTTAAGAGGACATATGCATTATCCTGCTATGAGCGAATTAAACGGGGTTCAAGTAATTCAGAGTGGAAGCGTAGCAGGTTGTGGTGATTCATATACCATCGAAAAACGTTTGAATGGGAGACCATCTCAGACAACATTGGTGTGTGATAAAAATGGTATTGAATGTATTTACAATATTCAATTGGATTAAGGAGAAAATATGAATAAGTTAGATGAAATTCGAGAAGAAATTACGGACGAAGTTATTGACGATTTTATGGTGGCATTAGAGGACGCTATTGACCTTACTTTTGCAGATATGGTAGAGGAAGGATGTTCTTACACAGAAATGGCGATTGCTAAATCTGTCATGGCTGGTTTTGTACACAATTTCTTTACATTATTAGAAGACAGTTCAGAAAATGACGCATGTTGCGGAGAATGTTCTAACTGTCAAGCTTAATAAATAAGCGGAGGTGGTTCTATGGCGTATATGAAAACTCCTAAAACTCCTGCTGAAATCAAAAAGGCTACTGCTCCTACTCTACGAAAAGAGTATACTGCATTGGCCGATCAATATAAGAAGATATTAAATGACGAGCTGATCAAATGTCCACATTGTGGCGAATGGTTGGCTCGTTCTAATTTTTACAAATCAAACAAGTATGGACTAGGTTATTACCCTATTTGTAAAAAATGCGTTATTAGTAAAGTAGAGCAAATTAAAGACAAAGATGACAAACCGAATGAGACGAAAGAATCGGTTATTAACATGTGTCGTGAAATGGATATTCCATACGTTGATTCACTATATGAATCATGTGCTCATACTATCTATAACGAAACAGGAGAAAAAGTTAAAAGTTCTCCTTTTAAACAAATGCTGACTAGTTTATTGAGTTTACCTCAATATATTAATCAAACATTCAAAGACAGTGAATTGCCTTCCGATTATGAAAATAATGGAATGCGAGGAAATGTTAAGAAACAAACTATTAAAAGATTTGGCAGTGGATTTACCAATGATGATTATTTATTCTTACAAGATGAATATGATGATTGGGTAACACGCTATGAATGTTCTACTAAAGCACAAGAAGAGTTGTTTATTAGATTGTGCTTTAAAAAATTAGAAATTCGTAGAGCTACTATCCAAGGAAAGCCAACTAAAGATTTAGACGAAAGTTATCAAAAACTTATGTCTACTGCGAACATTACACCAAGACAAAATTCATTAGATACTTTATCTGAAGGTCAAAGTGTTGGTCAGTTAATTCAGAAATGGGAGGTAGAACGCCCTATTCCTGAATGTGACCCAGAATTAAAAGACGTAGACCATATTGGACAATATATAGACGTATTCTATAAAGGACATATGGCAAAAATGCTGAATTTAAAGAATTCTTTGCAGAATATTTACGAGTCGTTTATGAGAAAATTTACTGTTACTCGACCAGAATATCAAGAAGATGATGACTCAGAAGAATTGTTCGACAAGATATTCGGTGAGGTGTCTGACAATGGCTAGACAGAAAAGTGCACAACAGGTTGTACAAGATAAAGCAGATAAAATAATGGAAGGTGTGGCTGCATGGTGTTCATTTTATAGATCTAATCCACAACGATTTGTAAAAGATTTTTTAAACATTAGGCTGAAATTATTTCAAAAAATATTGCTATACATGATGATGTGCAGTAATTACATATGTGTCATCGCAAGCCGTGGAATTGGAAAAACGTGGTTAATTAGCCTATTTTGTGTTGTTAGATGTATTTTATATCCCGGAACAAAAATAGTAGTAGCTGCAGGTGTAAAGTCTCAGGCTTCTGAAGTAATAGGAAAAATCAAGGATGATTTTTTAAAGAATTATCAATGGGGTTCATCAAATCTTTGGACTGAAATTCTTGATATTAAGGTTGGCCAAAATGATTCGAGTTGTGAATTCAAAAATGGATCTTGGATTAAGATTGTTACCGCTAATGACAATGCACGTTCAAAACGAGCAAATGTGATTGTTGTAGATGAGTTTCGCATGGTATCAAAGCATGTTATTGATACAGTTTTAAGGCGCTTCTTAACCGCTCCAAGACAACCCGGATATTTAAACAAACCTGAATATGCACATCTTCAAGAACGAAATAAAGAGTTCTATGCTACATCAGCATGGTATTCAAGTCATTGGAGTTTTCAAAAAGTTAAAGCTTTCTGGAAAAACATGATGTTGGGAAAAGATTATTTTGTTGTTTCTCTTCCATATCAAATTGCAATTAAAGAAGGCTTGCTTCAAAGAGCGCAATTAGAAGATGAAATGTCAGAAGATGATTTTGATCCAACAACATTTAGTATGGAGATGCAGTCGTTATTTTACGGCGATACAGACGGAAGTTTCTTTAAGTTTGACGAATTGAATGAGTGTAGAACTTTAAAGAATTGTTTCTATCCTTTAGATGTTTATCAACAAAAAGATATTACAATTCCAAAACTTGCAGCAGGAGAAGAAAGAATACTTTCAGTGGACGTTGCATTAATGAGTTCTAAGAAGAACGCAAATGATGCTTCGTCATTAATTATAAATAGTGCAATTCCTACTTCAGAAACAAACTACATTAGTAATATTGTATATATGCAAAATGAAGAAGGATTGACAACGGATGAATTAGGTTTAGTTGTTATGAGAACTTTTTATAAATATAAATGTACTCAATTAGTTGTCGATACCAATGGAATTGGTCTAGGACTGTTTGATTTTATTATTAAAGATCAGTATGATCCACAAACTGGAGAAACATACAAAGCATTTACTTGTGTAAATGATGACGAAATGGCATCAAGATGTAAAGTTTCTGATGCAAATAAATGTTTGTGGTCTGTTAAAGCGACTGCACAATTTAATAATGAAATTTGTATTTTACTGAGAACAGGTTTTCAGAACAATAAGATTAATTTGTTAAAACATGAGATTGAGGGAGAAGAAATCCTTCGCACTAAGTTTAAAAGTTTTAATAAATTACCAACTAAACAACAAACTCAATTAAAAATTCCATATGTTCAAACTTCTGCTTTAATTAATGAATTAGTTAATCTAGAGCATGAAATCAAGAACGGAAATATTAAAATTATGGAAAAGTCTGGTATGCGTAAGGATAGATACTCTTCCCTTGCCTATAATTACTGGACTTTACAACAAATTATTAGAAAGAAAAAACCAAAGCGTCAAGAAAGTAACATAGCTGAATTCTTAGCTTCTACTTCTAAGAAAGCAGATTATGGACTATTACGTTAGAAAGGAGGAGGCTTGTGGCGAAAACTGTAACAAAACGAAAGGCAAAGCCTTCCAGTAAAGTGGCTCAAAAGCCAAATCCTACATTAAGTAGAACGAATAAAAGAAGTGCTAAAGAAATGCAAGAATGGTATGAGAAAAATAAAAACACTATTGAAACATTTAAAAAAGCACAAGAGGCTTTAGATTTATTGCAAGTACAGAATCCAACGAAGAGTGCTACAAAAGCGTTTTCTACTTTTACAAAGGAAAATCTAAGGACTTACTTAGAGAACCCCTTTTCCAACTCAAAGAACTTACGTAATTTGAGTAAGTATTTGTATTATAGAAGTCAGGTATATAGACGTCTGATTCAATATAATGCAAATATGATTAACCTGCAATATCGCTCTGTTATTCCACCATTTCAGATAACAGAAGATAATGATCCACAAACAGTATTGCAGTCATATGCAGATACTTTGAGTTTGTTGGAAAAAATGAATTTAAATCTGGCGTTTAAGCCTGCTTGTATCACAGCATTCAGAGAAGATGTTTTCTTTGGATGTGCTTATTTAGATGATACAGGCTTTTTTATTTTGCCAATTGATCCAGACTATTGCAAGATTGCAGGAGTCTATGGAGATGGTTCATTGGCATTCTGGATGGATATGACTTATTTTCAAAAAAATGCAGACTATCTAGAATACTGGGGAGAACCATTCCAGACAATGTGGAAAGAGTATCAAAAAGACACAATGAATAATAGGTATCAACCAATGCCTGAAGAACATTGCGTTTGTTTAAAAGTGGACATGACAGATTGGCAGAATCCTATTCCACCATTTATTGGTCTATTTGATTCGTTGATCAATTTAGAAGATTTAAAGAACATTACTGCTATTGTGGATGAACAACAGATTTATAAAATGTTGGTTGCTACAGTTCCATTAATTAGTGGTAGTGATGATGTAGATGATTTTGCAGTTGATCTTAAAACGGCAGCAATATATTTTAATTTAATTAAAGATGCATTACCGAATTATACGACTGCATTATTGTCACCTATTCCTATCAAAGATATTCAATTTAACGGGGATCAAACTAGTGACGTTAATAAAGTTGAGAACGCAACTAAATCTGTTTTGAATATTTCTGGTGGGGCACAGGTATTGAATAGTAGCTCGATAGATGGAACTACGGCATGGAATGGAGCTATTCGTTCAGACGAAGATATGGCTCTTTCTTCCCTATTACCTCAAATTCAAACTATTGTAAATAGATTAGTATCAACTCAATTATCTAATCCATCAAAGATTAAGTTTATTGGTGTTACTACATATACGGTTGATGCTTTTAGGGATAGTGTAATCAAGGCTTGTACTTATGGTGTGCCAAATAAATTATTGATTGGCACGTTAAATGGATTTAGTGAATTGGATACATTATCTATGGCATATTTAGAAAATGACATTCTTCAATTACCACAGAAATTTATTCCATTACAGAGTTCAAACACTCAAGATACAAGTCATATTAATGGGGATAGTCAAACACTTACGACTGATGGCGAAAAGTCCATAGATAAGAGAGACAAAGCAAAAGGATAAAAGGATATGAATGAGAAAAATTCAAACTTTATTGTAACAGATGATAAAGATGTGAGAAAAACACTTATGTCTTGGAATTTGTTAGAGATTCATAATAATGACGGTATGTATGTTTTTGTTAATGAACCTAAAAAATTACAAGCAAATTTTGAAAAATTAAATATAGAATTTACGAATACTTTGTATTTTTAGATGAGTCCTTTACTGGACTCTTTTTTATTTTTGAGAAAGGTGGTAACGGCTCAAATGGATAAAAAACAACGTATTTTAACCGTTGATGATTTGTATAAATGTTGTGTAGAAAACGATATATTTCACTTCTCTGCTGAAGATTCTAATAAACGTCTAGTAGTTTCAACTCAAGGTTATTTTGAAGCCGAAGAAGATGATGAAATTCAAGAAACTGAAGGTTTAATGGGATTAAAAGTTAAGATTTTCCATACTGGAAAAAATCGAAACAAGTCATTTATCTCTAAAGAAAATACTGAAAAATATATGAGTTCTATTAAAAACAGACCGTTATTAGCATATATTCATCAGTTGCCTGATGGATCTTATGATTTTAAACAACACGATAGACGAACAGTTGTGAATGCAGACGGAGAAGAAGAGATTGAATATCTTGAAAGTCCTATTGGACATTTTACAAATGATGATCCTTGGTTAGAAGAAGATAAAAAGAAGAAGGATAGATATTACGTTCTTGGTAAAGCAGTTGTTTATGAAGAATATACAAAAGCTTGTGAAATTTTAAAAAACAAGAATGGCAGTGATTGTTCAGTCGAACTAGAAATTCAAGACTTCTCTTTCGATGCTAAGAGCAAGACCTTAAATATTGAATCGTTCTTTATTAAAGGTGTTACGTTGCTTGGTTCTAAGGTGAACGTTAAGACTGGTAAGGTCGAAAAAGTGTTGCCCGGGATGGAAGGAGCAAAAGTAACATTGGAAGATTTTATGTCAAATACATCTAGTGATGGATGTTTTGAAAATAACGAACAGAAAGGAGGTAATAAGGATATGAACAAATTTGAAGAATTATTAGCTAAATATAACAAGACAGCAGAAGATATTGATTTTGATTATGCTGATATGTCTGATGAAGAATTAGAAAATAAATTTGCAGAATTGTTTGAAGATGCCGGAGCTGAAGAAGGTGCTGAAGATACAGTTGAAAGTACAGAAGAGCCTGCTGAAGGAACTCAAGAATTTACAACAGAAACAACAGTAAGTACAGAGGAGCTAGAACCTGCTGAGGAAGTTGTTGTAGATGATGAAGAAGGCAAAAAGTCTGAAAAGAAAAAATCCGTTCTGTCTGTTAATGAATTGGAGAATGGTGATTTACAAGTTTCTTTTGAATTAAGTCATGATGCTAAACGTGGAAAGATTTATAAAGCGTTAAGCAAAATAGAAAACGATCCAGACTTTACTGGTTGGCTTGATTTACTTACTGTGTATGACAATTATTTTATTGCAAGAATTTATACCAGAAACGATGATGAATTGTTTGGTCAAAGATACGAATTCGATGCAAATGATAATCTAGTTCTTATTGATGAGCCATATCAAGTGCATGCAGAATTCTTAACTAATGATGAATATGCGGCATTGAATGAAATGCGTAGCAACTATTCTGCAATGGTTAGTGAGTTAGAAACTTACAAATTAAATGAAGCACGTCAATCAAAAGAAGATGTGTTAATCAAAGATGAGACATTCTCTCAATATTTAGATGAAGAAGAATTTAAAGAATTAAAAGCTAGTATGGATAAATATTCTTTAGATGAATTTAAAGAAAAAGCAGATTCTGCTTATGGAAAAGTTATTAAACGTTTGGGCGCACCTAAAAATGCGTCTTTTTCTATGCCTAGACATCAAGTGTTTAGCTTTGAAAACAAAATTGACAGTCCATATGGGGACTTATTTAAAAAATAAAAAATTTAGGAGGAAATTAAAATGGCAATTAAATATCAAATTATAAAACATGGCTATGCTTTCCCTACTAACGTGTTAGCCGGAAAAGGTGGCGAACACATGTACGACTTATTGATGGATAAAGACCGTGCAAATGGTGAAGTTGTAGCATTAAACGAATGGCAAGGAATGCAATATTTCTCAGTCAAAGAACCTACTGGATTAGCAGCAGTAGTTTTAGAACAAGCAGCTAATGGAAATTGGTACGTGCGTATTACTGCAGCTGGTGATGCTGTAATTATTCGTTCAGTTCCAATGATTGCAGAACAATTTACAAAAGAATTTGAAAGCGAAGCAAACTTCTATAACGCAAAGGGTGAAATTGCTCGTGGATATAGAGCACACGAAGGTGACATTTGGGAATTGTCAGCAAATTTATTCGACAAGACACCAGCAGCTACAAACACATTAACTTATACATCTGGAAAATGGACTGTTGGAGATTAAGGAAGGAGTTTAGACGAACATGAAGAATTTAGTACAATATTTTAACGTAGAAAATGTTACAGAAGATAACATTAAAGCATTATTAAAAGATGCAGCTTATAATTCATACCAAGATGGTGTGACAAAAGAACAAGCTAATGAAACAATTCGTACAGCAATGTTAAAATTGTTTGAATTAGCTCCAGAAGATTTAAATAACAAGAAATTAGTAAAACGTGCATTAAAACATCACAAAGATGAATTTTTCGAAGTTATCGAAGATATTGTGGATGACATGTTAGTGACTGGATGGAGCAACGACCCATTCTTCATGCAATTTGTTGATATGCGTAACATTGCAGATGGAGATCGTAATGATTTCTATACAAATGATGAAGTTATGTTAACAGTTGCAAAAGTTAGTGGAGATCACCACTCCATTATGTTGCAAAGATTAGGTGAAGGACAAAGCTTTACAGTTACAACTTCAACTTATGCAGCTGCTGTAGGTACAGACATTCGTTTATTCTTAACTGGACGTAAAGACTGGGCAGAATTAGTGAATGCAGTATACAAAGCATTTGACAAGAAAGTTAAAGATACTGTTTACGCAGAAGTGATGAATGTTGGAGATAAATTGCCAGTTTCTTCAATGTTTAACAAAGCAATGGCAATTTCAAAAGAAACTAAAGGACAATTAGATGAATTAATTGAAAATGTTTCTGCTGCTAATGACAACTCTGAGGTAGTTATTATGGGTACTTCAAGTGCTTTAGCAAAATTAGAAAACTTAGTAGATGTTAACTGGATTTCAGCTAACGCTAAGAATGAAAAATATGAAACAGGCCGTTTAGGTTTATATCAAGGGACTTCTTTAGTAGAGGTACCTCAACGATTAGCTCGTAAAGGTTCTGGTTTAGAAAGAATGATTGCATCTGATAAATTATTTGTAATGCCAGTCGGAATGGACAAATTTGTTAAGTTCGTTAATGCAGGTGATGCAGAAATTATCGAAGTTACTGAAAAAGGTGCTCGCCAAGATGATATGATGACTTTCGAATATCAACAGTCATTCGGTGTTGCTACTGTAGTAGGTAAATACTTCGGTGCAATCAAAATTACAGGTTAGTTTGTTAGTAAAATCAACGCGACATTTTCCAGCATGTTCCCATAACTTCCCGAAAGCCGGTGATGCCCGATTCCAAGGGCGTTCCCGGCGATTATGCGTTGATTTAATTATAAATTCAACTGCTATGCATTTGTGTAGCAGTTTTTTTTAGCTCGTCTACTAGAGTAGAAGGAGTATCTTATGGCGTAATTAATATGTCATTTGCATTAGCTCGTGTACCAGTGTACAAGGAGTTACTTGACACGTAATTAGTAGGTACAAGGAGTATCGGGTACGCTACGTGCGTGCCTTGCATTTTTAAATTAAGGAGAAAAAGAGAAAATTATGGAAGAAACTAAAAAGAAATCAGCACGCAGAAGTTCTGTTAAAAAGACTCCTGCAAAAAAGACAACTTCAAAAAAAGATAAAGTCGCTGCAGAAGTGGCAAAAGAAGTAGAAGAAGTTAAAGAAGTTGTCGAAGAAAAAGTTGTTCCAACTGAACAACCTCGTGAATTTAAAAAAGATGATTTAATTGAAGTTAAGAGTGTATTCGCCGGATCATGTACTTTGGTCGGACGTAGAAGTGGAAATGTATATGTTTGGGAAACATTAGGTGAAATTCAATATGTCGAATATCAAGATTTATCGGCTGAAATCACCAATAGATATTCTCAATATATTTATGAACCATTGCTATTAATTGAGGATGAAGACGTTATTAATAAAAACCCAAAACTTAAGGATTTGTATGACGCTATGATTGACGTAGAAGAGATCGAAGATTCATTATTAAATGATTCTGTTGAAGAACTGCGTAGCATTTTGATCACGCTGCCTTCTGGATTGAAAGAAACAGTTAAGAGCGTTGCTTCAACTTTAATGCAAGACGGTGAATTATATGATGTGCGCAAAATCCGCTTATTAGATGATTTGTATCATACTGCACTATCAGAACAATTAAGTCTATATCAATAGGAGGTGCTTAAATGACACCTTACGAAACTATTTTTAATAGCTTCTTAAAAAGAATTGAAGATGAAATTCTGCCTAAATTTGAAGAATCAGAACAAAATGAAATCCTAATTGGTTATTTAAATGATGCAATTGCTATGATGACAGCTGATGACCTGATGATTGAACATGATTTAAATAATAAAGATGATGATTTAATGGAGTTTACTGATGATTTAAATAATTTAGAGGTAGAACTTTTGTCTAAAGTAATGGTTGTTTCGTGGTATGAACAAAAAATCAATTCTATTGAAACAACAGTTATGATGATTGGTGTGAGCGGTGAAAAATGGACGAGTCAAAAAGATTTGGCTGAGTCTATGAAAACCAGACAGACCAAAGCTTATAAAGAAGCTAGGAAATTAGCCAGAGGTTATCACTATAGAAATAATAACTATTTAGGTGGTGATAAATAATGGTTGAGAATAAATATGGCAAGTTTACCAATGAGCAGTTTGAAGAGTTTAAGAAAAGACTTCATGGACAGATTCATTGGTTGCTTGTGTATGAAGATGAAAAAAATCCTATTTTAGATTCATATTTTCAGATTGTACAAGAAAAGTTGGCTGGTTTAAATTCTTTGTTAAACTTCCCTTCTCAAATTGTTGAAATGATGAATCTAGTTGAATCTGCACGTATTGAATATCAAGACAAAGAAAATCATAATCATAAAAGATATCGAAAAATCATCTTGGACATTCATGATTTGGTAGATAAGATTGGTGATTCTGATGAGTAATATCTTTAATAAAAGGATGCAGATAATTATGCCTCAAGGTAATTTAGGCGCAGCTATTACGGAGCGCACTAATATTATAGAGGCTAAAAACTTTTCCCATGACCAAAACTATCGACATGGTATGCTTTATGATTGGGATATGAACCCACTTGAAGAAGTGGATTTTAAATTTGAAAAAAATAAAACTTATAGTGCCCAAGGGCGTGATGTTGAATATATGATTCATTTCATGCCTAACTATAATCCAGAATTTAAGTTTAAGGATAAATTTTACAAGAAGGATGGACGAGAAAGATTGGGCTTTTATATTGATGTAAAAGATATTTCGAAAAATTTATTTGAAAAATGGTTAATCGTTGGTAAAGATGATCGTTCAGCGATGGACAGATACAATGCGTTTAAATGCAACTGGTGTTTGGAATGGATGGATAGCAATGAATATCATAGGGCTGTATGCGTAATGAGAGATTCCTCTAGTATAACCGAAAATTCCACAAAGCCAAAAAATAATGATTTAGGCGGTCGATATATTTATGGTGAAATGAATATATTGTTGCCGTCTAGTGAATTAAGTCAAACTATTCATTTAGGATCAAGACTAATGGTTTCTGATGATTTAAAAAATCCTCAAGTGTTTGAGGTCATTAAGATAAAAGATACAGTGCCTTTGGGTATTACTGCTTTATATTTAGAGCAGGTTTTATTTAATGCCCATACAGATTATTGTGGCATTTTGCCCGATGATTTATCTTGTTTTAAATTTGATGATAAACCAGAAGATTTACCTGATGGATTTGGAGGACAATATCATTATATTTGTAGTTGTTTAAATACACGTGTTGAAGAAGTCGTTCAGCCTGAACCGAAAGAGTTCTTACTAAAATGTGAAGCTACTAAACTTTATATTAACGGGCAGTTTGCTACAGTTATGGCGTTATGTAATGATGAAAACGCAGTTCCAGAATGGCATATTTTCATTGATAATGAAGAATATCAAATAGATGAATTGAAAGACGATTTTATTATTGAAGCAGATAAAGATAAATTAAATATTAAATGTATTAATTTAGATTTAGCTAAATATATTGTTAAGATTGCAGTTTATGATGCAGATAAAACATATTATAGTTTTGTAGAGATGGAGGTTGTTAGATAATGGCATTTAAACCAAAAGATGACGTAAAAGAGCCAAAGTTGTCTACTCATATTAAAGATGTTTTAAAGCGTAGTTTAGGCTCAGAATTAAATGTTCATGAAGATGAAATTTATAGAACTAAACATAAAATTATGCAGTTGTTAACTAGTAATCAAGATTTGTTATCTTGTATTCGTGCAACGGATATCGGGGCATCAGATTTAGACAATGGTGATCTGTATAGAGATAAATATATATTTGATTATTTGCGACTTCCCGATTTAAAAAGCGAAGTTAAAAACTATGTCTGTTTTGAAGTCAATGATTCTATTAGTACATACGATAGTCGTGTGACACGAACTATTACATTTAGAGTTGTTTCTTATAAAGGAGAGACTCCAACTGATTGGGGTATCTCTCGTCAAGATTTAATGGCTCTGATTGTAAAAGATATTTTTGATTGGAATGGAGATTTTGGTTTAACTTTGGTTAAGACAAGAGATTATGGTCAAGTCACTGCGGATGACTATTATTATCGTGAAATTGTATATACAACTACCCCACCAAGTAATTTACACAAGAAGATGAATGGTAGATAATGAATTATCAAGCTTATTCATATACAGATTTTGATTAAATTGCGAACGCACACTCGTGACTTTAGTCGTGAGTAAGTGAGCATTTGCAAAATAGTCAGCGTATAGGGAAACCTGTACGTAGTGGTGTGAAAACATCCAACAAAGTAAACGAATATGCTGGAAACCCGTAAAGCCAATGAAACTAAAACATAAGATTGAAATAAATCTAAGTGTGAATGTTGCGAAAGCAGAAAAAATTAATTGGATGACATAAGGTTAAATCCTAAGTGTTGAATAAAAAATCGGCAATCAGCAGGGAATGAACGAATAGTTCTGCCCTCAACGACTATCCCTCGTGAAGGGAGTAGGCACAAGCGTGCCGAAGTGTTTACGCCTAAGTCGTAGAAATGCGATATGGATAAGATATAGTCTGTGCTTACATGAAAGTGTAAGATGCCTACTGCTAAACAATAAGGCGGATAAGGATGCATAGGAATTAGCGAACCTATGTGAACGACAACCTCTAAAAGATTAAAGAGTCTTACGATTCTTATATATTACTTAAAAATATTTTACTGAATTTCTATTACATCTTCAATTTTACAATTAAGATATTTGCAGATGTTTTCAATAGTTTCAAGTGAAACATACTCCCCTTTTGATAGCTTAGCTAGAGTAGTAGAAGAAAATCCAACTGCTATTCTTAACTGAGTTTTAGTCATATTCTTTTCTAATAATAATCTAAATAATGGTTTGTAACTAATCATACTGATACCTCCTTTTATCTAGATTATAACATACATTATTTACATATCAATATATAATATGTGCTATTGTAAATATTTTTCTTTGACAAAATATTTACTTTATGATATATTATATCCAGATACATAAATAGTATATTTAGAAAGGAAGTGTGATTTTTGGAAAAAGCTTATAAATATAGAATTTATCCAAATAAAACACAACAAGAGCTTATACAAAAAACTTTTGGATGTACAAGATTTGTGTATAACTATTATCTTAACAAGCGTATAGAAGCATACGAAAATGACAAAACAACATTTACGTACAATATGTGCAGTAAAGATTTAACGAAATTAAAGACGGATTTGGTTTGGCTTAAAGAGCCGGACAAAGATGCTTTACAAAAGGCATTGAAAGATCTTGATATGGCTTATAAAAAATTCTTTAAAGAACATACAGGATATCCAAATTTTAAATCAAAAAAGAACCGTTCTAAATCTTATAGAACAAGTTGTACAAATAACAATATTCGTTTTGAAAATAAGCGTATTAAACTTCCTAAGTTGGGATTTGTTCAAACAAGAGACAAACAAATTCCACAAGGAAGAATATTAAATGCCACAATATCACAAGAACCAAATGGACATTATTATTGTTCTTTATGTTGTACGGATGTAGAGTTCAAAGAATTACCTAAAACCAATCAAAAGATTGGGATAGATTTAGGTTTAGCGGATTTTGCGATTATGTCAGATGGAACAAAAATTCAAAATCCTAGATTTTATGAAAAGTCGGAACAGAAACTTGCAAAATTACAACGTGAATTATCAAGAAAAACAATTGGTAGTAAACGTTGGAATAAAACAAGAATTAAAGTTGCGAATCTTCAAAACCATATTGCTAATCAACGAAAAGATTTTTTGCAAAAACTTACAACTGATATTGTAAAGGCTTATGATGTGATTGCGATTGAAGACCTAGATGTGAAATCTATTAAAGAAACAGATTCTACCATTCGTAACAAAAGAGTAAATGATGTATCTTGGTCTGAATTTCGTAGAATGTTAACATACAAAACTCAATGGTATGGAAAGCAATTGTCTATAGTTGATAGATATTACCCATCATCACAGATTTGTCATTGTTGTGGACATAAAGATGGTAAGAAATCAGAAGATATTAGAGTTTGGATTTGTCCAGAATGTAATTCAGAATTAGATAGAGATATTAATGCTGCTGTCAATATTTTGAATGAAGGATTAAGAATATTATAACTTTAAGTAATATATAAGAACCGTAGGAACTACGGGGATAGCTCGGTGATACTTAACTCAATAGAGTCATTGACCGAGAACCCTACGACTTTAGTCATGGGAGGTTCAGGTTGCTCAAATCTATAAAGGTGACGATTTTGTAGTGTCTGACGGCATTGTTATTCATCAGCCTACTATTCGAGAAATAATAGATTTTGGCGAATCAAATTTCTGGCATACTATATTTCTATTTACATGCAATCCTACATCAATGCGAGTTGCTTTGTGGGATGCAGGACAAGATTGGAACAAAATGGACGATTTTGTTCTTTTTATTTCCCTTGTTTCAAATATGAAACCAGAAAAGACTTCTATATTATTTGGTAATGTAGATTTTAGTCAGTTCGACATTTTAGAAAACGAAAATGAAGATTACATTTTAATTAATAGAGTGAATCCGTTAATTCAAATAGATAGAAAAATATATGAAAAATTAGTTAGTTACTTACGAATGGTGTTTAACTCAAATCCAAAAGTTGAAAAGATCAAAGGAAAGTTTTCTAAGCAATTAGTTATTGATGGCGAGAAAGCAGATATGGAAGCAAAGGCACAATTAGAAGGAAATACTTTGTGGAAAAACTCAACTCTGTTCCCTTTACTTTCTGCTGTTACAAATCATGCAGGCTTTCAATATAATTTGCAAGAAGTACAAGAATTGACATTTTTTCAATTCATGGATGCCGTTAAACGTATTCGAGTAATTGATACATCAAATGCCTTACTGGGTGGCATATACTCAGGAATGCTAGATACTAGCAAAATGAAAAATTTAGATAAGGAATTAGATTGGACAAGAGATTTGTACGAGGTTATGCCAGCTTCTATTAAAGAAGATGACAAACCAAAAGACAAGTAGCTTGTCTCTTTTTAATTTATAGACACTTAAAAATAGGAGGACAATTAACATGATCAAATTAGGTGAATATTATGTAGACCGTTTCTTAACTGTTTCAGCTTTGAATCCAAAAACAAATGCTTTAATGGCGGTTTTGAAAAACGTATCTGAAGGATCTATTGAAATCTCTGCTGAAAGCAAAGAAGTTAAAGATGCTCAAGGAAACTTAATTCAGAAAATCTATACTGGTAAAACTGGTACATTTACATTCAAGAATGCATTGTTGCACGCAGGTGCTCAGGCATTGATTAGTGGCGGAAGTTTAAAAGAAGGAAGATCAGATGCTAAGCTTTCTGTGACAATGACAAAAGAAGTTCCTTTTGGTACAACTGAGGTTGTATTAACTGGAGCTAAAGAAGGAACTATTACTGTAGCAGGTATTAGTGGAAGTGCTGCAATTGTTAAAACTTATACAGTAGATACTGCTGCAACTGCTGAAAAAGCTTCATTCGCTACTGAGGGAAGCAAGCTAACATTACCTACCGGTGCACAAGCAGGAGTTACTTCTTACTTAATCACTTATGATGCAGATTTAGAAAATGTTGTTGGCTTTACTAACAACGCTAAAGAATTCCCTTCAACTATTAAATTAGTAGCTCGTGCTGTAATCTATGAAGCATGTGATGCTGTTGAAGGTAAAGTAGGTATTATCGAAATTAAGAGTGCTAAATTAAGCCCAGAAACAACTATGGATTTCCAATCAGATTCTACTTTGGATTTCAAGGGTGACATTCAGGCTGATTACTGCTCAGCTAATAAAGAATTGTATTCAATTTATTTCTTAGAAGACGATGAATAATGTAATTAAGGCGTAGATATTCTGCGCCTTATTGTAGTAAAGAGAGGCGAGAATTCGTCTCGCTTTTGTTTAGTGCAATTATGGAGGTTAAGCAATGAAAGAAAAGAATAACGTTAAATGCGTGATTTGCGGTAAGGAATATCATTACTGTAATTCATGCGATAGTCATAAGCCGTCTTGGATGATGAGTTTTTGTTCAGACAACTGTAGACGTATTTATAACGTAGCGTCTTGTTATAATGCAAAAACAATTGATGGTGAGCGTGCTTTAGACGAAGTAAAACAATTAGATATTAGTAAAATCGAAAACTTTAGTAATGCGACAAAACGCATTATTAAAGATATTTTGTCGTTAGACAAGAAGGAGGAAAAGGTCGTAACTATGCAAATGGATAAAGAAATCGAAGCACAAGATGTGATCGTAACTCCTAAAAATAAATCTATCAAGAAGATGAAACGAAGATAGTGATTAAATTTTACGGGTTATAATCACTAGATTATAGCCCTTTTTTTGTATGGAGGAAATGGAAAATGTTAATGCAGAAAAGTTATACAACCGGAAAGATTTACGATCCGAATAAAACGGCTCGTTTGGTAAATTGTAAACAAGTGGCATTCTATATGTCAAAGGAAGTAGAAATTTTAGACTTCTATCCTAGCAATGATTTTAAAACTGGTGAACCTCTTTTGGTTTTCATTGTAGATAAGACGGATAGTCATGAAGCTTATGAGGAATGGTTAAGTAATCGTGAAGGAAATTAATATTGTAATAGATAATTCGGTAATTGATGAATATGCCGAATTTTATTTTAGGCAACACCCTAGAGCCAAAAAGAAACCGATTGAAAGACCTACTATCCCCTCTTTAAATACTTGGATTATTTTACCAAGAGTGCAAATGAACGCATTAAAGCAAAAATATAAAGATTTTGGAATATGGTACATCAATAAACTAGGGTTGCAAGATAAACATTTAGAAGAATTTGAAATGGAATTTACAAATTATATGCCGACAAAAAGGCGTGTTGATGCAGATAATTGTGTGCCCAAATTCATTTTGGATTCTTTTACCGAGAGTGGTTTTATTGTGGACGATGATAGTTTACATTTAAAAAAATTAACATTGATGTGTGGATACGACAAAGATAATCCACGCACAGAAATTAAAGTAAAAATTTTATAGGAGGAAATGGAAAATGGAAAAAATCAAATTAGAACAAGTTGAAGAACTAGGATATCAATATATTACGGATATTGTACCAACATTAGTTAAGGCAGAATATGCAAATAGAATTGCAAATCAATGTTATTCACGTGAAGGCAGTTTAGCTTATACATGCAATGAAATTGAAAAATTAATGTTGAGTAGATTATATATGGTTGCATTGTACACAAACATTGAAATTACAGAAGCTACATTTGAAATTTATGATGAATTATTGACAATGAATATTTTCGAAGAAGTGCTTGAAGCCAATGAAGATGCTCAAGAATTTTTAGATATTGTAGATTTGAAATGTGCTGAATTTGAAAAGAACAATGATATGAATCATATTGTAGCAGAATATTTTAATAGATTTTTGATGAATGTAGATGAATCTATGGATCATATTAACTCATTATTAGATAGAATTGATCCAAATGAATTAAATGCCTCTTTAGGAAAAGGATTGGAAGTTTTTGCTAATAAAATCCCTGATTTAAATGATGAAAAAATGCTTACTTCGTTAATGAAATTATTGCCTTTAATTCAAAAGTAGGTATTAATATGACAAGAATTAAATTAAATCAGGTTGTAAAAAGTGTTAATTCATTACAACGCATTGTTAATGTAAAACAATATATTACAGTTAAAGATAAGCTTGAATATGCTAAAAAGTATAATGATTTATTTTTAGAACATTCTAATGATTTTGAAAGCCAGCAGTTTTTTGTTGGCTTTATTTTTTTGAGAATGATTATTGTTTATGCTTATTCAAATATTGATTTCGAATTTACATATGAAGACTATGACTTATTGGAATCTAATGGCGTTGTCAATCATGTTATTGAGAGAATTGGCGATGATTACAAAACGTTTATGCAGGTTATTCAATCTTCAAAATTAGAAGAAAGAGATGAAGTAAATGAGTAGTATAAGTGCGTTTATTACTGGAGCAGTATCAGACAAATTAAATGGTGAACTTTTACCAAGATTATATAAAGCTAGTGGTAAAGCAATGGAAGAAATACGCAATGAAATTATTACAGAATGGTTTTCATCTGTTGGGGCTGATTCGACATCTATGATTAATGCTTTTACTTACCCGGAAACTAAAGGTAGTTTTCGTGGCTTAGGTGGAAGAATTACCGTCAGAACCTATGCTACACCTGCCAAGTATAACCATAATCAAAGTATTCAAGGATGGAATTCTAGACATGGTAACCCAATTGGAAAGCCAGAAAGATATGTCATGGGTTTACAACTATATGAGGGAATAATTGGATTACCTGAGACAAGCTCTCAAACAGATTGGGTTAACAATCATTTTATACAAATAAATCCATTATTTGAAGTTTTGCTTTCTGACGGAAGATGGCAGGAGTTTATATCATATATGATGAAATATTTGTTCTAAGAAAGGAGGAATGCATATGGCATCAAATAAATTAGCGGATTTAAATTTAGATATTAAATTAAATATAGAAGATAATGGGCGAATAAAACAATTAGACAGAGAATTTACAGACTTTGTTTCAAAAGCAGGAAATCCTATTAAGGTTAATATCAATACATCAAAGGCTCAAAAACAATTGGCATCTTTAACAAATGCAGCCATTAAAGCTGCACAGACAATTTCTGATATTCAAACGCCTAGAGATATAACAAAAGCGAAAGCAGATAGAGCTTCTATTACAACTCAGTTACAAAACGCTCAAAAAGAAGCAAGTAGATATAGTGCTATGGCGTTAAACTCACAAAAAGAAGCGTTTGGTAGAGCATATAATGACTATGCTAAAAATCCGACTAAATCGAATGCTAAGAATTTTTCAGTGTTTTTCGATGCAATTAGAGAAAATGGCTTGGAATTTAAGCCAGGTGAAAAGGTTCAAGGTACAAAAAAAACATATGATGAAATAAGTAAGGTATATAATGAAATCAATAAGCAATTTGGATTTAATAAGGATTTAGATAATTGGGATTCGTTATACCGCAAATCGATTGAGAAAGTGCAAAATCAATTAGACATTATTAGTGATGACGCTGAGGATTATGCAGCTCCGATTAAAGCTGTATATGATCAACAAATCGCTATCCTAAAAGAACGGAGAGAGGCTTTAGATGAAGAAATAAACGCTTTTAAAGCCGTTGAAGATGAGCAACTTAAACAACAAGAAAAAAATCGCAAAAGACAAGAAAAGCTTGCAAAGGATAATGCTGAACGTGTCCGTCAAGCAGAAGAAGAAGCGGCTATTAAAAAAGCGCAAGAAGAATTGGGCATAAAAGAATCTGATTCTTCAAAGACACAGGAAGAATCAAGTCTTAAACAAGTTGTTGATGGTGGAAAAGAAGATATCAAAGAGTTAGAACAACAAAATGTTCAAATAAAAAAAGTTTTAACAGATCGTGAAAAAGATGCAGCTAACATTCAAACAAAAAAAATGTTGTTGGATAAATTAAATAGTGATAAACCTTATTCTCAAAAAGAAGTAATTGATGCATATAAAAAGGCTTCTCAAAAAAACAGTAAAAAGGCAGATAAATTTGATTTTTTAGAAAAGTATAATCATGCAGATTTCGAATTTAAAGAAGGTGCAAAATATGCTGTTAATAAGTCTGATCTTGATGCATTAGCATCAAAAACAACTAAAGAAGCGAGCAAATTCGGAGATCTTTTAAAAAAGCGTCAAGCCGTTTTAAAGGCAGAAGTTGATACTCGCAAAGCCGATTTAGAGACTGACATAAAAAAAGATATTGAGAAGTATAATGCGGCTTATAACGAAAATTATGAAGAATTGGCTAAAGGCAGTGATAGTAACGCTAAATTGGCTACTAAATCTGAAAATAAGCCTAAAAAATCAACAACTAGAACTCCAAAATCAACAAAATCTAAAGCAAAAAAAACTGGCGAAGTAAAAGATCTGGAACAGCCTGAAATTCCAAAACAAGTTGATATTCCAATTAATGCTACTGGGAATTTTAAAGAAGCGGTTGAAAAAATTAATGAACAGATTCAAAAATTAATGTCTGTAGAATCAATTCCATTAAACTTCAAGCAACACCCAGAGTTGACTGAAATTCAAGAAAAGATTTCTAATCTAAGTAAAGAGGAAATTCCTTTGAATTTTAATATTGAGGGATTAACAGCTAAATTAGAAGAAATTTCAAAAAGTATCGCAAATAATGAATTTAGTCAGGCCGTTGATTCAATAAATGAAGTAATGGGTCGTTTTTCTGAAGCGTTTAAAAACGTGGATGGTGTTTTAGAATCGCCTCTTAATTCCCTTTCGCAATTAAGAGATGTAACAACGGAAATAAAGGCTAATTTTAAAGAATTAGGAATTAGTACAATTAAAGATGCAAAAGATGTTTATAAGAATGCAAAGCCAAGAAAACAAGTAAAGAAATCAGACGTAGAGTCTGAAGATGTCTCTCAATCAACTTTAAAAAAAGTAAAAACAGAATCTGAAAAACAACTACGTGAACAAAAATGGAAAAATGCAATAGAAGTCACTGGCATTCAAGGTGTGACTTCTAAAGAGTTAGGCAATAATAAGAATGGTTTGTATTCTTTTAATCAAGAAATTGCAACCGCTCAAGGTGGTATTAAAACATTACGTTATGAATTTGAAAATTTAGAAGATGTATTAACACAAGAAGGAAAATTCAAGCCCGACTTTTTAGAGTCTGCTAAAGACGTTACGTCTAAAAAAGCTATTAACGATAATTACTATAAAGCAGTAAAATTAGCTCAAGAAAAAGATAGTTCTTTAAATTTAAAATCTACCAATGTTTCTTCTAAGGCAGGAATTAATCAAATAACTATTTCATGGGAAGAAGCAACTGGTGCGTTACACAAGTATAAGGTTGAAGTAGAAGAGTTGTCTTCACTATATGGGCAAGATGGTGCATTAAGCTTAAATAAAGTAAAACAATTTGGCGTTGATTCATTAAAGACAACTGAATTATTGAAGAATTTTAAGCTTGCAGCTAAGGAAACAAGCCTAAAAGAATATTCAGATATTGACATAACATCGTTAAAAAAAGCTGCTGATGGAGTCTATACCTTAACTGCTTCGTGGACTGAAGCGACTGGCGCTGTAAAACAATATCAAGTTCAAACTTCTGATTTATCATCTTTAATAAAACGCAATGGAAATTTAAATATTCAATCAATAAAAGAAAATGGACATGAAGTTCTTTCTAATAAACAGATTTTAGAAAATTTAAACAAAGCTGCAAAGGCAACTGATTTAAAAAAATTTAAAGATATTTCATTTTTAAATTTATCTCAGAATGCCGAAGGAATTAATGAAATCACAGCTTCATGGGTAAATGCTAAAGGTGAAGCGCAGAAATACAAATTAATTGTTGAAGATATTAATTCATTAATGACTAAAGCTGGCACTATTAACCAATCGACTCTTAATAACAGTAAGCAGCCTTATGTTTTAAATCAACAACAACTAGATAGATTAGATAAAATTAAAAATTCTGAAGCTTTAAGTGATAAATTTAATGAAGAAAATATTGTTAACTCAATTATTGATAATGCATTGTATTACAAAGGTCGTGGAACAAAAAAAGATCCAAACATAACCGTTAAAGATCGTATTAAAACTTTAAGAGAAGAAATGCAAAAAACGATCAAAAGTCTTGAAGGTGGAGATATTTATAACGAAGCCGAAGCTAATAAAAAACTGGTATCATTGTCAAAAAAGCAAAAAGATATAGATGATTTTTATAAAAAATATGGCAAAGGTGAAGGCTTTTTTCAAGCAATAGACAAAGATAAAGTAAACGATATCCGAGCTATTACTTCTGCTGTGCAGGAATGTGTAGAAGCTCAAGTTAAATTGAAGAAAACAGGCAAAGATGGATCTATGACGTTTGAATTTGTCAAAGATGGACAGGTACAGGAAGTCAAAGCCAAGGTTAAGCAAATAAAAGATGCTATGAATGACATTAATTACTTAGATATTGGCAAACCTAGTAGTGATAAAGTTTACGAATCTTATGGAGAAAAATGGTTAACAGGATTAAGAGGAAAAATTGGAAGTTTGGCACAATACCTTACTGGTATGAATGCTGTTTTAAGTGTATATAACAAAGCCAAAGAGGGATTCTCTTTTGCTAAAGAAATGAATTCAAGTTTGACAACTATCAATCAAACAATGAGTGTAACCCAAGACCAAATGAATGCTTTGGGTCAAGGTTCGATTGATGTTGGTAGACAATTAGGTGTTGATGCTAAAAATGTTATGAATGCTGCTGAAATTTATGCAAATGCTAATGATACAGCTAAAGGCGTATTAGATAAAGCACAAGCATCTATTTTATTATCAAATGCATCTGGTGCAGATACAAGTACAACATCTGATCAGATTCAAGGAGTTAATGATAGCTCATATGTACAGTAATGTGCATACAAGAATATATCTAATTGCAGGTAAAGGGTAAAGCTCTACCCCACAATAGTCAGGAAACTAGACTATGAAGGTGCGAAAGTAGAAACAACGTAGAGATTATATATGGTCAAAAGCCTAAGTATAGTAACAATCCCAGATCTGCAGCGAAATTCCTAAGATATAGCCAATCTATATTATGGAAGACGTTCAACGACCATCCCCTTTATAGGGTTATTTTTTTTAACAACAGGAGTACGGCTCAAGTGAGTGGGTGAAAATCCCTTAAATGGAAAAGGTATACCCCTACTCTATTAGAGAGGGTGAAGAAATGGTCTAATCTTATGTGAAAACATAAGCTGATTAATTGTAAATAAAGGAGTAAATAGGAATGATAGATCAAAAAAGTAAATCAAATATTGTGGTAAAAAAAGATTGTATTATTACGAATCGCATGAAAGACTATACGGGCATGATAATTAATAATTTTAAGATTATTAAACCTATTGGAAGAAATTTAGAAAATCGCATGTTGTGGGAATGTGAATGTATGTTATGCCACAAAAAATATTATGTTATTCCTAACAATTTAAAGGGTTCTACATGCGAATGTAATGAACATCATGTTAAAATTTTTAAAATGTCGTTTTACGACTGGTGTATTCAAAATAATCATCAGGATTATATTGAATTGTGGGATGATGACAAGAACAGTGAAGATATGCGTGAAGTAGGGTTTTCATCTGATCGGTATTTTTATTTTAAGTGTAAGATACATCCTGAGCATGATTCTGAAAAATATAGATTAAGCAATATCACCCAAGGCAATCAAAATGGTATTGCATGTAAACAATGTAATTCTTTTGCTCAGTGGGGTATTGATAAATTTGGTGACAATTTCTTAAATTTATATTGGGATTACGAATTAAATACAGTAAATCCTTGGAACGTTTCTCGTAGGAGTGGAGAAAAAATTTGGATTAAATGTAAAAATAACATCCATCCATCACATCAAACTACAGCACATAATTGTGTTAAATATGAATGTCGATGTCCGGATTGTATGAGAAGTTTGAATTTATCTTCCCTTCATTTGAAATGCATTAGTTTTTTAAAAACATTAGGATTAAAAGTAAATACCGAATATAATTGTTCTTTAAGTCTAATCAATCCTGATACAAATCAAAAATTACCTTATGATATCGAAGTAGTCGATTATAAATTAATAATCGAGGTAAATGGAATACAACACTATTCAACGCTGAGTGATACTTGTCCTTGGCTTGATGATGAAACGCCCCATCAATACTTAGAAAAGCGTAGAAAATATGATTTCATGAAAAAGAAATATGTAATTGATCAAAATTATCATTATTTAGAAATTCCATATTATATGGAAGAAAATGATTTATATAAAAAATTTATTTTAGGAGAGTTAAATTATCTCCGTTTACACAATTAATCATATTTGGTGTAACGAACCAAATCAATATAATGTATCAATCAGTTTGATAATTTAAAAGGAAAAGAAACAGAAGTAGTTAATACTTATGAAAAGATATCTGCCAACCTTGGTATAGACTTCGCTAAAGGAATTACGCAGATGTCAGAGGCCGTATCAACAGCAGGTTCTGTAGTTGATGCTGCCGGAATGAAATTCTCGACTTTTGCCGCTAGTACAGGTAAAATTGCCGAAAAAACAAGACAAGAAGGTTCAACAATCGGTAATGCATACAAAACGATTTTGGCGAGAATTTCGAGATCAAAAAGCGCTGATGAAAGCGTAACTGATGCCGATCGATCTAATGCTTCTAAAGCATTTAGTTCTGTCGGTATTTCTTTATATAACAGTAAAGGTGAATATAAAGATATTAATGACACTTTAGATGAATTATCTGCTAAGTGGGCAGATCTTTCTGACGCACAACGAAATTATGTGTCAGAGCAGGCGGCCGGAATAAGAAACATCAATACGTTTACTGCCTTGATGGACACTTGGCAAGAAGCTAAGAAATTAGCCGCAGATGCAGAAAATGACAGTGATTTTTATGAATCTGTACAAGAAAAACATATGGATTCTATTGAAGGTAAAATGGCAAGACTTTCTGCCACATCAGAGGATTTTTGGTACAACTTATTTAATTCCACTACAATTAAAGATGGTGTTGATGGGATTAATTTAATAACTACAGCATTAAATGGGTTATTTAAATTTATACAAAAGTTACCAACTACAGGAGATAGAAGCGCAACATGGTTGAATACCTTGTTAGGTACTGGCGCAATTGGTTTTGTTAATAGTGTAATAGATAAAACTTTGTTACAACGAAATGCTGATAAAATGAGTGGCAAGACAAATACAAGTTTTTTCCAACAACTTAAAACGGGAGCGAAAAATGCATGGGGTGATTTTCGGTTAACTGGTACAAATAAAGATGCTAGGGGCGCTAACTTATCAATTTTCCAAGCATTTTCCGATGGTTTTAAAATAGCACAGATAGACGGAGAAAATTATTTTCAATCTATAGGTAAAGGCGCAAAAACTGCATGGAGTGCGATGTCAGGTCTTTCTAAAGGAATTCTTGGATTAGGTGTTGCTTTACTTGCAATCGATGTTGGCTCTAAGGCTTTTGATTATCTTACAACATCTGCCGAAGAAGCAAAAAAAGCAGTAGAAAACGCCAGCTCTTCATATAAAGAACAAACATCGGCTTTAAAAGAAAATAAAAATAGTATCTCATCAATTCAGGATGAATGGTCGAATTTATCTAAGGGTGTTAATACAAATACCAATGAAAATATATCATTGACATCTTCCGAATACGAAAGATATTTAGACTTAAATAAGCAAATTGCTAGTATTATACCTGAGACAATTAGTGGTTATGACGCTCAAGGAAATGCAATATTAAATCTTAAAGGTAATGTTGAAGCTTTAAATGAAGCTTTAGACAAACAAGAATCATCTCAGGCATTATCTAGAATCCAAAAAAATGCCGAAGCATATCAAAAAAATTCGCAACATGTAAATGGTACGTCTGGATGGTGGAATGAGTTTGCAACTTATTTATCTAAAGGATGGGACGGAATTAAAAAGGGCAGTGGTTATTATTATGATGAAATCTATGGTAATCAGAAAGCTTATAACCTCTTAAAAGAACTATCAACATACACTACAAAAGATGATTTTGATAAAGTTAAAAAATTATTTGAGAATGGTGTTGATGGTAATTTTACTGAAGCCTATGATTCTAAGAAATATCTACAAGGTATGTTTGGAAATATTCAATCATACGAAGATTGGCAAAAGGTTTTAAAATCTGGCGATTTGCAGACAGGAATGGCTAAACAACAACAAGCCATAAAAGCAACTGCTGCTACAAATAAACAATTACTGAATGATTATATAACGACTTTAACTAAAGGTGATGGAGAATTTAGTAAGCTAAGTGATGACGTATCAAACAACATTGCTACTCTGTTAACAAAAACAAATGCTAAAACAATTAATAAATTAGCTTCTGAAGATAATGGATTACAAAACTATGCTCTTAAATATTTTAATAAAATTGGAAAATCGAAAAAAGCACAAGATGCATTGTCTAATTTATTAGGTATTGGAGACGAAACAGACATTAAAAAAATCCAATCAATTTTAGAAAATGATTTAGATACGTTGTCGAATACTCTTGGAGTTGATAAAGACAAGCTTGAAATACAATTAGATTTAAAAGGTGCAAATGATGCGGTTAAAGCTGTAGAAAATGTCTATGATAACGCTAAAAAGTTTGAAAAGACTCAGAAAAAATCTGAAAAATCTTCTAAAAAAGAGTTAACTGCAAAGAAAAGATTGGGCAAATATATTAAAGACAATGCTTTACATACGGCTGATCAATTAGAGTTGTTAAATCAGTGTGTTCAAAATGCACAATCATTAGATGAAGCTTTTAGACAATATGAAACTCAAAAATACAAAGTTGAAGTTGATATGACAAGTCTTGATGACTTAAAGGCTAATCTAACTACTGTTAAAGAAGAAATTGATGCCATTAATCAAGCTAAAACTGATTCAAATAGTTCGAGTGGTATGACGCTTGATGATATTCAAAAAGTCAAGGATGCCTACTCTTCTCTTGAAGGATATGATTATAGCAAGTTATTTGAGCAGACATATTCTGGAATGCATTTGAATGCACAAGAATTATCTAAATTACAAAGTCAATACGAGAAAACAGAATATGGGAAATATACTGACAAGGTTACTAATCTTCAAAAACAGTACCAAGGGCTTTGTGCTGCAATTTCTAGAACTTCAGATGTATCTGAAAAGTATAGTTTAATTAAACAAAGAGATGATATTTCTGAACAAATCAACCAAGCTAAAGAATACCAATCAGTATTTGAAGGTATGACAAATTCCGTCACTAAGTGGCAAAATGCTCAATCATATTCTTTAACACAAGACATTGGTTCAGGATATGAGGATGCTAAGAAATTGTTTGATGAAGGTTGGATTGGTGATGAAAAATTTCAAGCTTATGCACAGTTGTTCACTAATAAAAATTTATCTGGTTCTACTTCTGATGTGTATGAGCAAGTATTTGCACAAAATGAAGGTCGAATGCAACGCTATTTTGCGGAAGGCAGACAAGGTGTTAATAACTTTATTCAAGACATAGCAAAAACTGTTCCTGAAGCAAAGGGATTGATTGACGAAGCTGGTAATGTTGACTGGACTAAGATGCCTTCAGTTAAAACACTAGCAAAAGCTATGGATCTTGATAAGAGTTTAGTAGACGCAATGTTTAAAGAGATGAACCGGGCAGGAGCAGACTTAGATTTTTCTGAAGAGGCAGATAATCTTCGTGAAATGAGAGATGCAGCAGTTAGCGCAGGTCAAGCATTTAGTTCTTTGGATCAACTTGATCCAGATAAAAAATTAATGAATAGCGACAAGCTTTCTCAGGAACAAAAAGATTTTAAATTTGATTTGAATGCTACAGGAGATTCATTAGATGACCAAATTGAATCAGCTCGTAAGTTAAGAAAGGCTCTTGTTGAAGCTTATCAAGAAGGTTCTGACCAAGTGAAGGCATTTGATGCACAGCTTGATTATCTTGAAGCAAAACGAGGATCAGAAACTGAACAACTAAAACAAGATACAAGAGTTGATGCTCAAAACGCAATTAACAAAGAGCTTAACAGAAAGCAGAAAAAGCAAGGAATCAAAAATAAAGACAGAACCAAAATGGATGTTGATTGGGATTCTGCAGATGCTTCTTATTTCCAATCTCAAGCAGATAAACTGCTAGACGCAATTAGTGATAAAAAAGGAAATATCAAAATTAAGTTATCTGACGAAGGCGGAGAACAAGCTTTAGCATTACTGAATGAAATCCAACAAAAAGAATGGGAGCTAAGTGATAGTAATGTAAAAGTACATGTTGACACTAGCCAATTGAATAAGAATCAACAAAATATTGTAGAAGGTTTTGGAAAAATTCAAGAAGCTGCAAATAATTTACAGAATTTACAAAATAACAAAAAGCGTGGCCTACCTGTTAGCAAGAAAGCAATCCAAGACGCTCAAACAGAATTGCAAGAAGAAATCAATACTTTTGTAGCTAAACAGCCTAAAATTGCAGGACAGCTAAATCTTAGCAAAATCAACGGCAATTTAGGAAGTAAAAAGCTTAGTAAACAACAAAAGCAGGCTCTTCAAAAAGAGATTAACAAATATGCTAAGAATGTTACTTCAGGCACTGCTGGTGATTATCTGTCTAAGATGGAAATTAAAAAGAGTGCTTGGCAGGATACTAAGAAAAGCAAAAAGAAAGATAAAAATACTACTGTTTTAACTCAAGAAGTTAAGGTTAAAGGTAAAGATAAAGTTGATAAGTTAAAAAAAGAAATCAATAGTATTAAAAATACCGATGTTAACCTTAATGTTAAAGATTCAAGAGATAAAGATTCAACAAAAACAGAAACTAAAAAATCGTCTAAAAAAGAAACGCAAACAAGAACTAAAAAAGCTGAAAAGGTCGTTTCTGCTTATAACGATTTTGATGATTTAAAATTGTCTGAAAAGCAACAAAACGTAGTGGTTAAATACATTGCTGACCATAGTGACATTGATAGATATACGCCAGAAGAAAAGCAAGCTATTGCAGAGTATCTAGCTGGTCACACTGATGTTGACAGTTGGACTCCTGCTCAAAAGGAAGCAGTTGCAAACTTTATTGCTCATCACGAAAGCGTAGATGCTTGGACACCAGCAGAAAAACAAGCTTTAGCGAGATATTTATTAAATAGTGAGCAGCCAGATAATTATCAACCGGGTGGAAAAGACGCAGTCGTTACATATAGCAAAAACAGTGTTGCTGTCGATACATACAATCCACCAAATATAGTTCGAAGCGTTACTTATACAATAAAGACTATTGGAAGTGCAATAGCTGGATTATTTGGTGGACATAAATTAAATGGTACTGCACACGTTAATGGTACTGCATATGCTAATGGAACTACAGGAAACTGGGGCGCAAAACAAACTGAAACTGCTCTTGTAGGCGAGGAAAATCCTGAGCTTCGTGTTGATTCACGTACAGGCCGTTGGGAACTATTAGGTCAAAACGGTGCTGAGTTTAGAAAAATTAACAAAGGAGATATTATCTTCAATGCTAGACAAACAAAGGATTTATTCGAGCATGGGTATGTTAATGGTAGAGGCAAAGCTTTCTTAAATGGAACAATTGACAGAGCTGCTTCCCTATTCAAAACGAGCGGTCAAGCTTATGGCAATGGTACTTGGGGTGGAGGTAGATGGAATATCTATACTGGAGCTTCAAATAGAAAACCAATTATTTCGACTGCTAATAATGTACAACAAGCAAAACAAGCTGCTAAACAGACAGCAGCAGCTGCAGCATCAGATGCAGATAAATTTCTTGAAACAATGGATTGGATTGAAATCAAAATCAAACGTTTAGAGGATGTAATCAGTGATTTAGATGCAAAGGCTTCAAGTGCATACCGTAAATTCAGTGACCGCAATAAAACATTAGGTGATGAATTTACAAAAGTAACTGAAGAAATTCAACTACAACAAGATGCTTATAATGCTTATTTGCAAAAAGCAAATTCTATTGAATTATCTGAAGATTATAAAAACAAAGTTCGTAATGGTATGTTGTCTATTGAAGATATTACTGACGAAACGTTAAAAGATAAGATTAGCGAGTTTCAGGAATGGTTCGACAAATGCAAGGACTGTGAGTATGCTCTTCAAGATTTAGAAGATAAGCTTGGTGATATTGTTAAAACAAAATTTGACAATATAAATGATGAATTCTCTTCTCAATTAGAAATCATTGAACATGAAAATAAATTATTGGAAACTCAATTAGGCATTATTGAGGGCAAAGGCATGTTTGCAGGCCAAAATTATTTTCAAAATCTTGTAAAAAACCAAGAAGCATATGTTGAAAAATTGCATGATCAATATATGAGTCTTTCAGAAGCAATGTATGATGCTCTTGATTCAGGTAAAATTGTTGAAGGCTCTGAAGCCTATTATTCTATGATAAAAGAAATCAACGGTGTTTCTGAAGCATGGTATGAAGCTAAAAAGCAGTTAGTAGATTATAAAAACGAAGCATTTGAAATGCGTGAATCTATTTTTGAAAAAGGCATGGAGTATTTTTCAGATATCACAGACGAATCGGAATTCTTGCAAAATATTTTACGTGTTGGAGATAACGATATTTTTGTTAAAGAAACTGGTCGTTTTAATGATAAAGGAAATGCTATTAATTCCCTTCATGCTATGAACTATGGTGCTTATATGGCAGAAGCCGATAAGTACAAAGAAAAAATATCCGAATTAAATGCTGAAATTGAAAAAGACCCTTCCAACACTAAGTTGATTGATAAACGCAATGAGTATATCAAACAACAACGTGAAATGATTCAGAATGCTAATAGTGAAAAGAAATCTATCCGTGATTTGACAGAAGAATCCTATAACAAAATGCTCGATATCCTTCAAAAACTTATTGATAAGCGCAAAGATTTCTTGCAAAATGAAAAGGATTTATATCAATATTCTAAAGATATTGAAGAACAAGTTAAATCAATTACTGATTTGAAGAAACAATTGAATGCTCTTGGTGGTGATGATTCTGAAGAAACTCAATCTAAGGTTCAAAGTTTAAAAGACCAGTTGAAGAAAGCTGAATCAGACTTAGAAGGGTCAGAATACGATCAGTATATTACCGACCAAGAAAAATTGTTAGACAATTTGTATACACAATACGAAGAAGTCCTAAATAATCGCCTTGACAACATCGATGGCTTATTAACAGATGTCATTAATCATGGAAATGAAAATTCAGAAAATGTCAGACAAACAATTACAGAAGCTTCTGAAAAAGTCGGCTATGATGTTAGTGAAGGCTTTAATAGAATTTGGAATTCTACTGATAATGGTGTTGGACGCATTCTTTCTGAGTACTCTACGAACTTCTTATCATCTATGTCTACTATTACTGAGTACTTACTATACATCTTCCATAAGATGGGTGGTAGAACTAAGGAAGAGGCAGAACAAGATAGACTTAAAGCAGAAGCCGAAAAGAAACGTCAAGAAGAATTGCGTAGACAACAGGAAGAAGCTAAAAAGCAACAACAAGCTCAACAACAAAGTCAGAAGAATAATATCAACCAAGATACGATTGCAGGTATTGCAGCAGCTATTTGGTGTGAGGGCAATTCTGGTTGGGGTAATGATCCATTCCGTAGTGGTAAGTTAACTCAAAAGATTGGTGCAGAAAACGCACGTAAAGTCCAAGATTATATTAATGCACATGGATATAATGGTGATTTGTATAGATATTGGATTAATAATCTTGGTGGCAACGCAAGTCGATTCCACTACTCTGCTTTCAAGACTGGTGGATATACTGGCAATAATGAAGGTTTTGCTATGCTTCACGCTAAAGAACGTGTATTAAATGCAACGCAAACCAAAGCGTTTGAAACATTAGTAAATGATTTCTTACCTGACGTTAGCAAAGAGCTTGAAAAATTAAGAGCATTTAGCTTAGATGGTGTGACGAACAAGTCAATGAATAACAATATCAGTAATGATATTAATCTAAACTTAAGCTTGCCAAATGTATCAAATGCAAATGACTTTGTTAAGGCTATTCAAACGAATAGAACATTACAACAAGTTATTAAAGCAATTACCATAGATGAAGCTATGGGTAAAAATACATTAAACAAATTTAAATACTAGGAGGGATTCACTTCCCTCCTCTTTTTTTATGGAGGATTAAATGGAAGATAAACAAAAAACAGAAAATCTGCTCAGATATATCGAGCAATTAAAAACAGAAAACGAAAATTTAAAGAAGCAAAATACATCACTGTCTGAAGTCGTAAAAGATTTTAAAGATGCAGATGATGTCACTATACAGGCAATTCAGCTTAAACAAGCAATGAACGAGCTGAAAGAACTTAAAGAACAATATAAAAAAGAGGTACATGATATTACCTTATTGAAAGCAGAGTACAAAGCAAAAATCGAACAATTAGTAAAACAATATACAAAATAGAAAGGACTAATTGTTAAGCAGTCTATTTTATAGACAAAAATGCAAATAAGTGGACAAATGTATATTATATTTCTTATTTGCATTTGCTTAACGATAGGTTTCGAGCCTAAGTGAGTGCTGTTTTACGAAAGTGATTCTGCATGATGAACTACGTTAGAGAAAAGGTTAAAGACGCACCTTCAGATGTGTTTGTCAGTCTGAAGCTCTGTGAGTGCCAATCAAGAAACTATGCTAATGTCCTGCATAGATAACAGAGAAACACATATACCCTCTCCGACATTGGCAAGACGAAAATTACTCTGAAAGGAAGGTATCCAGAGATGGAAAATAGAATTGAATATTGTTTTGTTGTTGATAAAAACAACAGGCCATTAGCACCGACAAAAGTTAACAAAGGTTGGTATTTGATTAGAAAAGGTAGAGCTAAATTAAAAAGCAAATATCCTATGGTAATACAATTAGAAAAAGAAGTTGAATCCGATGAAGATGGTGAAAGTCATATGGTTTGTGGTATAGATGATGGTTCTGTACATGTTGGTTTAGCTATCGTTCAGAAATGTCTTACAAAAAACAAAGTAGTTTTCAAAGGAACGATTGAGCAACGTCAAGATGTAAAGCATTTAATGGATGTCAGACGTGGATATAGACGTTATCATCGTTACCATAAAAGATACAGACAAGCAAAATTTAATAACCGTTCATCTTCTAAAAGAACTGGTAGATTAGCACCAAGCATCAAACAAAAGAAAGACGCTGTTTTAAGAGTGTTATATCAACTAAACAGATGGATAGACATTCAAGAATATTACCTTGAAGATGTTTGTATAGATATTCGTGCAATGACAGATGATTATAAACCTTATAGAAGGCAGTATCAGAAATCTAATCGTTTGGATGAAAACCTTAGAAAAGCAACTATCCTGAGAGATGGATGTAGATGTCAAGAATGTGGAAAATCTAACTGTATGTTGGAAGTGCATCACATAAGAGCAAGAAGATATGGTGGCGCTGATACCATTGGAAATTTAATCACTTTATGCGAAAAGTGTCATGATAAGACAAAAGGTAGAGAAAAGGATTTTGAAGAAAGATATTTCAATATGATTAAATCTAAGCCAAAAAGATTTGATTATGCAATGCATGTAATGCAGGGGAAAGCTTATTTGAGGGAAAAGATTTCTGGATTAGGAATATTACATCTTACAAATGGTGGAGAAACTGCTAATAAACGTATTGAGTGGAACATAGCAAAGACTCATAGTAATGATGCAATATGTATTGCAGATGGTATTCCAGATACTTGTGATATTAAAGAGTGGATTATTAAACCAATGAGAAGAAAATCAAGGGCAAAAACCGATAATGTGTTAGGAATTAAGCATAGAGATTTAGTTTCTTATACATATAAAAACGGAGAAACTCATACAGGATATGTTACTGCTTTATATCCAGAACAATTGGCTTTAAACTTTCAGTCAAAAACTAAACATTGTAAAAAAGTAAATGCACGAAAATGTAGATTACTTTGGAAATTTAATAAAATTTATTGGTTATAACAATGTGTATAATATTACACATTTATTTATAAATAAACATATTTTAGAAAGGAGGAATTCTGTATGAATATGATTGATTTTGAATATGATGGTATTAGATTATCTAGTTTAAAGATGAGCATTTCATCATTTTCTGATCCTGATGATGAGCAAGAACTTGGCAACAACTTAGAGCTTGTAAATGTTAAAGGACAGTTTGCAGATAGTTATTTTAGTGCTGGATATTCTTATACAGAACCATATCAGTTAGAGTTCTATACAACAAAATATAATTGTGATAATTATGATGATTTTGTAATTTCAGATGCGGAATTAAATTCGTTAATACGTTGGTTAAACCGTAAAAGTTATTGCAAATTCAAGCCAATCTATAATGACGGTAGTTTTGCAGACGTATATTATATGGCTTATTTTAATATAAGTCTATTAAAAGCTGGAGGAGATATTGTAGGTTTAAGATTAACACTAAATTGCAATGCTCCATTTGGATATCAAGAAACCAAAGTATTTAACGGTACATTAGGCAGTTCTCCATTAACCATTGAGGATGTTTCAGATGAAATTGGACATTTATATTGCAAAACCACAATAACTGTTAAGTCAGCAGGTGATTTAACCATTCAAAATAGTGCAGATAAATATAACGCAGTAATCATCAAAAATTGCAAAGCAAATGAAATTATCACAATGAGCGGTGAGACTAAAATTATCACAACATCTATGGACTCACACAAGAAATTACCAAATGATTTTAATTTTAATTATATTAGATTGGTAAATACTTTCTCTTCTAGAACAAACACATTTACAGCAAACTTGCCATGCGAGATTAAAATGGAATACAACCCGATTAGAAAAGTAGGACTTGTTATATGATAAAGATTGATGCAAATGGCTATGTAGAAGATTATCATATTATACTTGCAAAACGTAATCACGACATTATTGGCGAGCTTGTAGTCGACAAAGAAAGCGTTGTTTCTAAGGTGTCTATGAATGCCGCCAATGAATTAAGTTTTAAGGTATATAAATATGGCAAGGATAAAAATGAAGGCGAAATTACGCCTCATTGGGATGATATTACCGATTTTAAATATGTGTATGTTCAAGAATTAGATGAATTTTATGAAATCACTGTAGAAGGAACAGAAGAAGAATCTGAGTATAAATCAGTTACTGGTACTTCTGCGTGTGAAGCCGAATTGGCAAACTGTAAATTGTTCGATGTAGAAATCAACTCAGAAGCTGATATCAAGCGAGAGGATTACAAGTCTCCTACTATTTTCTATTCAGAACTAGAACCACAAAATTCATTATTAAATCGTATTCTGTACAAATTACCTCAATATTCTATTGGACACGTTGACAATTCGTTAATGAAGATTCAGCGTACTTTTAGCGTGGATAACACGGATGTATATGAGTTTTTAACACAGACAGTCGCTCAAGAAGTTGGCTGTCTTTTTACTTTTGATTCTGTTAATCGAAGAATCAATGCATATGATTTAAAGAACGTATGTTTGGACTGTGGCTATCGTGGTGAATATACAGACACGTGTCCTAAGTGTGGTTCTACAAATTTAAAATTTTACGGCGAAGATACGACTGTTTATGTAGACAGTGAGAATCTTGCCGACAACATCACACATTCTGTAGATACGGATCAATATAAGAACTGTTTTAAGTTGCGAGCTGGCGATGACAATATGACGGCCGCAGTTATCAACTGTAACCCTAACGGAACTGACTATTTATATTATTTTTCTGATGAATGCAAAAAAGATATGAGTCAAGAACTTGTTGCTAAGATTGAGTCTTATGACAAGTTAGTTCAATCATATACACAAGAATATTCTGAGTTAATGCAGAATATGTATGAGTACATTGATAAGGTGATTTACTATACGTCTAGTATGATGCCAAAAAGGGAAAACGATCCAACGGACGCTAAAAAAGAAGGAGCTAAGTTAAACGCAACAAATCTTTCTCCATTAGGCATGCCTGAGCTAAAGGCAAGCACGTCTGTTGAAACGATTAATACTGCAATGAAACAATATGCAAAGGTATTTATTAAAGCAGGATATTTCAAAGCAGATATTAAAAATGCAACATTCTATATGAATGGTAATGACGGAGACGCTAACAGTCTTTATGGAACTTGGACTGGACAATTCGTTGTAACGAATTACTCAGATGAAGAAGATACTTATACGACACCTATGGTGACAGTTAAAGTAACAAACAGATATTATGACTTTTTACAACAAAAGATCGACAAGAAATTAAAAGACGAAGATACAAAAAAAGATGGCAGTATTTATGATGTGCTTTCTATTAAAGAATTAGCAGATTATAAAGAAGCTATTAAATTGTATTGCTTAAATAGATTGAAATCATTTGCAGACGCATTCCAAGGTGCAATTGACATCATGATTGAATCAGACCAAGCCAATAAGAATGCAGAGTTATATGAAGAGCTATATGTTCCCTACTACGAAAAATTAGTAGCAACAAATAATGAAATTGATTTGCGCACAAAGACGATTAAAGAATATGAAGCAAAATTAGACGTTGCAGAAAAGCGCCAAAGAGAAATTCAAAAGACATTGAATTTTGAAAAGTATTTAGGCACTGATTTATACAATGAATTTGTTCTATTCAGACGTGAAGATGAATATTCAAATGACAATTATATTTCTGATGGTTTAGAAAACAATGAAATCTTCAAGCGTGCTCAGGACTTTATTGATATTGCTAAAGATGAGTTGTATAAGTCTGGTGAAAAGCAACATAGAATTGCAACTTCAATGGCAAATCTTCTTGCTATTCCAGAGTTTGAGCCTTTGAGGAATAATTTCAAGCTTGGTAATTTTATTCGTGTTAAATATGACAATCAAGTTTATAAGCTTAGACTATTGTCTTATCAGATTAGTTTTGGAGAAGATATTAAATCTTTAGAAGTAGAATTCTCTGATGTAACGAAGATTCGAACTGGAACAAGTGATTTGTCTTCTATTATTAAACAAGCGCAGTCTATTGGAAGTACTTATGATTCTGTTAAGACTACCATGAAAAAGACAAGTGAATCTGATTCGTTGATTCGTAACTTTGTTAATCATGGTTTAGATGCTACAACAATGAAAATTGTTAATTCGGCTTCTAATCAAAACATGGTTATGAGTGATTCAGGATTATTAATGAGAAGACAAGAAGACTTTTCTACTCAATATTCTGGATACCAATTAAAAGCGATTAACAACGGATTGTATCTAACTAAAGACAATTGGAGATCAACTGAGGCGTGCATCGGTGAATATATTCATATTAATCCAGAGACTGGAAAACAAGAAATTGGATATGGTGCATTAAGTTCTAAAGTTCAATCATCATGTATTAAAGAGGTGGTTTTATGATAGATCGCAATCAATTAATAGAAATTCGAGTATCTCCGGGTAATTATAAGCACTTCAAAGCGCTAGGATACGATATAAAGAAAAACGATATAATCCATGTACCTATGGAACATTTAAAAAAAAGCTCTATAGGTCGGGTAAAAGTTGTATGTGATATGTGCGGTAAAGAATATACTACATCTTATGCTCATGTAGTTAAGTGCAATCAGTTGGAAAATAAAAACTATTGTAAGCAATGTAATCCAAAAGCAACAATGTTAGCAAAATTTGGTGTAGAATCGGTTTTAGCATTGCCGAATATTCAAGAAAAAATTGCACGAACAAAGATTGAGCGTTATGGCGAAGACTATCAAATCCAAGGGGTGCAAACTATGAGAAAGGTTATGCTTGAAAGATACGGAACAGAGAACGCATGTTCTGTTAAGGAATTCAATGATAAGCGCATTAATACAGTAATTGAACGTTACGGGGATTTTTCTTTTACACAGAGCGATGAAGCAAAGCAAAAAAGACAACAAACAAGTATGGAAAAATATGGTTGTTTATATCCAATCGCATCTCCTGAAGTACAAGAAAAAATTAGACAATCTAGGGCGTTTAACGATACAATTAAAACATCTTCGCAACAATTGGCAATTTATGAAATGCTCAAAGAGTATATAGATGAAAGTAGTGTGCAATTAAATTATCCTTTTAAAAACTTTGTATTTGATACGGCTGTTTTTATAGGAGATGATATTAAAATAGATGTTGAATATGATGGATGCCATTGGCATCAAGATGCTCAAAAGGATAGACGCAGAGATGAAGTTTCTAAGTCTTATGGTTGGAAAATTTTAAGAATCAAAGGCGGTCACAAACTGCCGACAGAAGAACAATTAATTGAAGCCATCGACAAATTAGTCGGTGGCTATTCTTATACCCAAATTGTATTGGATGATTGGAAGGAGGTAGAAAAGGCATGAGTAGTTGTTTAATATTATATCAAAACGACAAATTATATATGTCAGCAGATACTGCTGCGTGTTTAAAAGACGAAAACGGATATAGTCGAATTGCTAATAATGCAGAAAAGATTAAAGTGATTGGCGATACTATTGTTTTTACAGCAGGTAACCTAGAATTATGTCGTTTAGTTTTTGATTATTTAGAGACATATAAAGATGCTCATAACTCCCCTTACCTTCTATCTTCTTATTTACAACAACAATTTCTAGATGTTGCTCAATATGATTTAGAGGTTGTGATTGGTACTATTTTTGAGAATAAAGTACGTATCTATCAGATTTCTTCTTATGAAGATTTTGATGTTATGGTATATGAAGGTTCTAAGGATGGTGTCGGTGTTCTTGTGTCTGGAAGCAATAACGATGAATTAAACGAATATGTTTCAAGAAATTTTGATTCTGACATAAAGAATTTATATAGAAAAGCATATCAAAGTATCAATAACGAGATTGTGGGTGGTGATATGCTTTTATATTATATGGATATTTATGGAACTAAGAGTCCAAAAATGATAGATAGATTCACAATAGATGATTATGTAAATAAAAAGTACATGTCTAAAACAAATGTTCATTATGTATTAGCGAAGAATTTAGTTGGCCAGTTAATCTTAGGTAATGCATTAGGTATTTATTCAGAAGATGGAACAAAATCAATGTCTTTTGATAATTTTGGCTTAAAGCTGAATGTAAAAAAAGATGGAACTACAAATAAATATTCACGCTTACTAGACATTCAGAAGGATGGTAAGAGTCAATTATGGATTGATGAAAATGGAAATATCGTTCTTGCTTCAGACCAAATTATCCAAATGGGCAACAAGCTTGATCGTGTTGTTACTGATTATGCAGATATTGAAAATTTGTATGTAAAAAACGCAACATTAGAAACGTTGTTAACGAAATATGCAAAAATAGAAAATCTAGAAGCATTCAAAGCAGAATTTAAAAAACTTGTTGCTGATGAAGCACAAATTAAGGAATTAGAAGCAGGCAATGTTACAATTGCAGGTTTGTTAAAATCTCAGAAGGCAGAAATCGAAAACATTAAGGCAACTAAAATTGAAGTTTCTGATTTAGAAGCATATAAGGCAACAATTGAAAAATTACTAGCTAGTTATGCAACTATCAAACAATTAGAGGCAGATTATATCAAGGCAAAAGATATTGAAGCAACATATGCTAAGATTACCGATCTTGATGCAAAGTATATTACTACTGAAAAATTAAATGCTGCAACTGCAGAGATTAATAAGCTAATTGCTAAAAAAGCAAGCATTGAAGATCTTGAGGCTGTCAAGGCTACAATTCAAACGTTAAATGTTGATTTAGCGAATGTTAAAGAATTGGTTGCTGCTAAAGTCGATGCTGATTATGTTCAAGCAGAAATTGTTAAGGCCAATAAAGTCATTGCAGATGACCTACAAGCCATTCATGGTGTTATTGATCAATTGGATACTAAATACGCTACTATTGAACAATTAAAAGCTCAAAGAGCAGAATTAGATAATCTAATTGCTAACAAAGCCACTATCGAAGAATTGAATGCTGCTAAAGCTACGATTGGACAGTTAGACGCCCAATTAGCAAATATCAATAGTATTTTAGCGGGCAATATTGGAACTGGTACTTTACAGACTGTACATTTAACTGCCGAAAATGTTGTGATTGATGAAGCTGTTGTTAGAGATTTAATCGCTGCCAAGATTAATGTCAGTGATTTAAAAGCTGGCAATATTAGTACGGATAAATTCACTATTAAATCTAATGATGGTGGGGTTGTAATTAAAGGCTCTACCCAACAATTCTTAGACCAAGACGGCAACGTAAGAGTTCAGATTGGTAAAGATGCTAAAGGCAACTTCAACTTTATTGTTAGAAGCGCCGACGGTAAAACAACACTTTATGACCAAGATGGTATTAAAGCCTCTGGTGTACCTGATGGCTTAATTATAGATAAGATGGTTGCTGATAATGCAAATATTGCAGGATCTAAGTTAGACATTAACTCTGTTGTAGAGCGTCTGAATGATGATGGCACACAATCTATTAAGTCTAATAAGATTTGGATTGACGAAGAAAATCAAAGCCTTGGTGCATCTTTCAAAGAGGTTAAATCTAAGGTTAATAATTTAAAGTTAGGAACGGTCAATCTGCTTAGAAATGCTAAGACGATGATTTTTCAAGACTATGGATTGACAACATTAACAACTGCGGATTTATATCAAACCAAAGATGGTATTTTACATATTTATTCAAATATACCTACTGTTGCAAATAGCGTATTGAGCTTTGGTAATGAAGCTACTCAAACTAGTAGTGTATTAAAAATAGAAAGGAAGTGATGGCATGGTAAATGAAACAAAATTACAATCCCCTTACGGGCAGTTAGACGACTGTCTAAAGATTACGAATGAACAAAGCACTGAAGTCGTCTATAATTTTGGTGATATATTAGAACTTGATCGAGAATATACATTCTCATGTTGGTTTAGAGCAGATTCAGAGATCCAAATTAGTATTCAAATTTCTAATGAAAGAAGTCGATATTTTCCTGTCACTTCTGAATGGCAGAAAGTATCTTTTACTGCTTCTGCAAATACTGCAACATCAAAGAAAGTGTTCTTCACAATCCCTGCCAATAATACATTGTATGCTTATGAAGGCATGTTAGAACTTGGTAATATTGCTTCAGATTTTAAACCAAGCGAAAAAGATATAGAGAATGTTGTTACTACATTGCAAACAAACTTTACTGTGCAGCAAGGTAAAATTGAATCCTTAATCAAAGAAACAACTATTGATAATGGAGATGGAACTACAACATCTTTAAAAGACGCCTACAATCAAACTGTACAGACTGTTGAAGGCAATAAAACAACAATCGCTAACATAAAAACATCTGTAGATGATGTTACAGGCAAAGTAACAAAGATGGAAAGTTCTATTACAGAAATCAAAGAAACCGCAGATGGTATTACTACAACGGTCACTGCGAATAAGGACAAATGGGATAAAGCAAGTTCGGATGCTTCAAACGCATTGAACAACTCAACGCAAGCTAAAAAAGATGCAGAAAACGCATTAAACAAAGCTCAAGATGTAATCAATAAAGTTGAAAGTGGTGAGTTAGACGGACAAGACGCCATTATGCTCTATATTGATTCCAGCAATGGAACGACTTTTAAAAACAGTAGTGTCGCAACTATATTTACAGTAACCATTTATGTTGGCGGCACAATAATAGACAATTCAACAAAGCTAAAGCAAATGTATGGTGATGGTGCATATTTGCAATGGCTGATTAAAAGACATGGTGAAGAAGAATTTACGAATATTCCATTAGATGATTCTAGATTGAACGACAATGGATTTATATTTACACTTTCAGCGAAAGATGTAAAATTCAAAGCAGTATTTAACTGTGAATTAAATATTTAGGAGGAAACAAAATATGACAATTAAGGCTGTAAATCAAATTGATGTAATCGACTTAACCGATGGTTATTCCGTCGTATTAACAAATGACAACTATACATTCTTAGGCACTACTAGTGCCGTAAATGGTACACAGACAACTACTACACAGGTGATGGCATTATGTGGTAGCGAACAGGTTCCATGCACGGTAGGATCTATTACATGTCCTACGGGAATTTCTGCAGTTTCTGATGGTAAGACACCAATGCCAACAATCACTATCACTGCGACATCTGCATTGACTAAGAGTGGTACTATCACTATCCCTATCGTTGTCAATGGTGATATCACTATTAACAAGACATTCAGTTACTCAATCGCATTCAAGGGTCAGACAGGGCAGAATGGTACAAGTGTTACTGTAAGTTCAACTTCTGTAACATATCAGGTCGGTACAAGTGGTACTACTAAGCCAACTGGAGAATGGAAAGCTGAAGTACCTAGTGTACCGAATGGGCAGTTCTTATGGACAAAGACAGTAGTAAATTATTCTGATGGCAAATCGACAGAAGCCTACTCAGTTTCTTATAAAGGTACAAATGGTACGAACGGTTCAAACGGTACAAGCGTTACTGTAAAATCAACATCAGTTACATATCAAGCAGGCACAAGTGGCACTACTGCTCCAACAGGAACATGGAGCACAACAGTTCCTAATGTTGCGAACGGTCAGTATTTATGGACAAAGACAGTGGTGACATATTCAGACGGAAAGTCTACTGAATCATTTTCTGTATCTTACAAGGGCACAAATGGAATCAATGGAACAAATGGTAAGGATGCTATCACAATGGCAATCACATCTAGCGGAGGTATTATCTTCAAGAATACCGCAATTGCTACAACTTTAACTGCTCACGTTTATAAAGGTGGAGTTGAAGTAACTGGTTCTGCTTTATCTAGTTTAGGGACTATCAAATGGTATAAAGATGGAGGAACTACTTCAGTGGCGACAGGTACGACATATACTATTAGTGCAGGAGACGTTTCAAACAAAGCTACATTTAGTGCTCAATTGGAGGGATAATTATGGCTATTAAAGCAAGCTCTTCTGTTACCTTGATGATGGTTAGCGATGGAGCTAATGGTTCTGATGGAAAAGGTATTTTAAGCATTGTGCATCACTATCTAGTTACTAACGTAACTACTGGTGTTACAACAAACACTACTGGGTGGAAAACATCTCCTAGTAGTGTTACTACAACTAATAAATATTTATGGTACTATCAGACTATTAATTATACAACTGGTAGCCCGACCAATACTACACCTGCTATCATAGGTGTCTATGGTGATACTGGTGGTAAAGGAGAAACAGGTAAAGGTATTAGTTCAGTAACGCCTCAATATTATTTATCTACTTCTAATACCGCTCAATCTGGTGGGTCTTGGAAAACAACACAAGATACTTGGTCTAATGGCAAATATTATTGGACTAGAGATGCTATTGCTTGGAACGATGGTTCAACAACATATACAACTCCTACTCTAGCTACTGGTTTGAATAATGCAAATAGTACTGCAAATAACGCTCAAACTATAGCTAGTCAAACTGCTTCTAAATTCCAATGGATAGTGAAGTCTGGTAGTAGTGCTACAGACTTCACTTTAACAGACAGAACGGCACAATTGGTAGCGAATAGTATTAACTTAAAAGGCTTAGTAACTTTTAAAGGTTTAGATAGTAGTACACAGAATAAAATCAATGATGCTAATAATAAGATTGACAACTTTAAAGTTGGTGGGAGAAATTATTTATACAACAGTGATTTTTATATAGCAAGTGGAAGTAAGTCCGTTTATTTTGATAAGACCACTTTGTTTTCATTCAGAAATACAACTATGACTGTTTCGCTCGATTTTGAATTATCTAATGTTACGGCAATAGATAGTAGTTCATATCATAGATGTGGGATTGAATTAATGATTAGATATAAGGATAATAGTACTTCATATTTAGGTTCATGGGTGCAAATTAACTCAACTCCGAAAACTTTAAAGACTAGATTTTCAACTACTCAAACTTTTTATGACAAAGAAATTATTGATATGAACTGTGGTGTATACATTCAAAACATAAAGGGTGATGTGATCAAAATAGGCAGACCTAAACTTGAAATCGGCAATAAGGCCACTGATTGGTCGCCAGCGCCGGAAGATAAAGCAAATCAATCTATTATCGATAACTGGGCAAAAGACGCAACAGTTAATGGTGAAACCACAATCAATGGTGGTTATATCAAGACTAACACCATTAAGACTGACCAGTTAGCTGTCGATGATATTTTTGCTACTGGATCGGCAGCTATGAACGTCATCAATGCTCAAGAAATCAACGCAAACCGTATTACATCTGGTCAATTATCTGCCGAACGTATTAATGCTTATGGTCTATCTGTCTTAAATAAAGATAATAACCAACAAACATTCAATATTACAAACAATGGTGAGGTTACAATCAAAGGTTCTGTATCTTCTTCTAATTACAATATTGGTAAAACTGGTTGGTCTATCAATAATGATGGAACTGCTGAGTTTAACGACATTATTGCAAGAGGTTCGGTTATTACAAATGATGGAGGAATCGTTTCTAGTGGTGGTAGTGGTAGGAATTTACTTAAGCGGTATATAAGAGCTGGGGAGCGAGCTACCAAAATAGATGATTCATCAATAACCGTTGGCGTCGGCTCAATTGGCGATACATATTTTTATTTAAAACCTTGGGTTAAATTAATAAAGGGTAAAACATACACGATATCTTGTGATGCTTCTAACGTGCCATCTAGTGCACCTGATTGGGCTTTTGGTGTAAGAGTTCAGGGATCATCATTTGCTCTTATTATTAATAAAAATGGACGTTGCTATGGTACTGGTGTGTTGGATTCAGATGTTGTGGCTGATGCCGAAATAATTGTAGACAATAACTCAAATCCGTACTCAACTCCTCCAAATATTACACTGTCAAACTTTAAACTTGAAGAAGGCGATGTTGCAACAGATTGGTCTCCTGCTCCCGAAGATAAACTAAAGCAAGTTCGTTTCTGGGCAGGCACTTCATTTGAAGAACGTGAGTCTGCTCCATTTATCGTATATTCAGATGGTTCAATCAAAGCAACTCAAGGTGAATATAGTGGTCTTTGGACTGGTGATATTAAAATTGGAAATATTTCTATTGTCGATCCTAGTGCGTCATCAGGAAATGATGCGTTATTAACGATTCAAAATGGTGCAAATGGAGTTAAACGAGTTCAGTTGACGGATAATACTTCAAGCTCTTTTGCCCAGGATGTTATTATTACAAATAATACGTATTCACCGATGATTTCATTAAAACAAGATGGCTCTGCTTATTATTCTAAAGGCATAAACATAGCCGATAAGACAACATTAAACTCAACAAGTTTAATCATAAACAATAAAACATTAACGACTACTTCCAATGGAAGTGGTTTTTTATTTAGCAATGAATTAAATGTTGGTACTGCAAATCAATCGGCTAACTTAATAGTTCATGGAAATACGTTAACGGATAACATAACGGTTGATAACACATTATATTTCGGCAATGTATTAAAGTTCACCAAAAACGCTAATGGTATCAACATTGACTTTATTTAGAAAGGAGGAATTTTATGGCAAGTGGAAGCTTTGGTAATGGTTCTGGTCAAAACTGTAGACTAGGTATAAATTGGAGTAGTTCTAAAGGTAACAGTGGTTCTACCGTTAATGCTACTTTAATTGCACAAAACCAAAATAATTGGTATTTTTCAGCTTATGTTTATGGTGGTTACGGAGTTACAATTAACGGAAATCAAAAGACTGGCAGTGGCGCTCAATTAAGTGGATCTGTTAACGGTGCTGTTGGTTTAATTTCTCATTCTGTTTGGGTTGCATATACTGGTGATAAAACAATTAATATTAGTGGTTATGCAAATTTTAATGGAATTATTAACTTAAGTAATCAAACAATTAGTGGAAACGTTCAACTTGATAACGTAGGAACTGCACCATCTATGGGAAGTATTACTTCTCCAACGAGCAATTATGTTGCTTCTGAAACTACAACATCATTATCCGTTTCGTGGAACGCAGGAAGTAGTTATAACAATTCAGGTACTTACCGTGTTGATGTTAGTATAAACGGAGGAAGTTGGGAATGGGTTTCTGGTGATTTAGGTTGGGATAGAAGAAGTTATACATATTCCCTTCCCAATCGAAGTCAAGGAACGACATATCAATTTAGAGTATGTTGTGGCAATAATATTGGTTGGTCTGGCCATGTATATTCAGCTATCGTAACATTAAATTATTTAAATCCACCATCTATTGGCTCTATGCCAAATCCATTTAATCCATACTCTAGTACTTCGTTTACAGTTGGGCTATCGGGTGGCTCACAAGCTAATGGTGGGTCTTTTATGCGTAAGGCAGATATTTATATGTATAATACTGCCGGAAATCAAGTCAAATGGTATTGCAGTAAACCATCTTATGGTAACACTAGTATTACCGTTGGTGTTTCTCAGACTGATGTCATCAATGCTTTAGGAACAGGAAGATATTCTGCGAAAATCTATGCTATAGCATGGATAGAGAATTCAAATGGTTCACGTAGTGGATATGTTATAAAAGAATCAACTGTAAACATAAATACTGATGGAGGTGCAACTCCTACTTTAGGAGCGCCTACCATTAGTGGAGGTGCATTTGGATACCCTGCTACATGTTTTGCATCAGGCATTAGCACTGTAAAAGTTGCTAGTGCAAGTGCAGGGCTTCGTAGAGCACCAAGTGGTACATCAATTAGTTATAAAATAGCTTGCACTGGAGTTAATACACAGAACTCAAGTAGTGCAAGCTTTTCTCATTTAAGTACAGGACTTAAGACTATAACGGTTACTGCAACCGACTCCAGAGGGCTAAGTACTAGTGTTGAAAAACAAATACGAATACAGCCTTACAATGTGCCAACCATTCGTAACTATAGTGCATTACGTTTAGACAATCCTCAAACGAGTGCGAAGTTAACATATACTTTGGCTTATTCAGAAATATATGCATACGATAAAGGTGTTGACGCTAAAGGAACACAGTTAAACAATATTAATTCACAGCAGTATAGTACAAATAATTCAACTTGGAATAATTCTAGTAATGGAATAACCGTTACTGGTCTATCGACTGAATCTGTTTATACTATTTATTTAAGAATAGCGGATAAACTTCAAACTGGAACATATACTACTGAATCTTATATAGTGCCAACTATAAAAACAAACGTAGCAATACGTAAACATGGTGTTGGATTGAATTGTGTACCTCAAGCTGAGTATGCATTAGATGTTAGTGGTAACGGACACATCACAAAAGATTTGAGTGTTGACGGTATCATTAAACTTGCGGGGAAAAGTCTTTTGGATAAATTATTCCCTATTGGTGCTGTTTATATTACTTACAATAACAACAATCCCGGAAATTTCTTAGGTGGTACTTGGGAACGTTTTGGACAAGGTAGAACTTTGGTCGGTGAAGGTACGGGAAATGATGGTAGTACAAGTATGTCCTTTGCTACTGATTCGAGCGGTGGTGAATACAAGCACAAACTTCTAGA
>OBJP01000212.1_pt1 | contig 51585 bp, 41 predicted proteins | sample 1519821 | NCBI WGS metagenome assembly OBJP01 (sample SAMN04209218, study PRJEB22552) | human gut metagenome | biome: gut; material: feces | host: Homo sapiens | place: USA: Oklahoma | reverse complement strand
TACGAAACCAACGGCTCGACGACGAACCGACATCCACGAAAACAGCAATAGCGCCATATTTTGCAATATGGAAGATTCAGGGCCTTGAAATGACGAACCATTACAATGAGCGGCGAACATACATCACACGGCGTAGGAAACGCCAAGGAGGGCATCATGGCCGAGATCACATGGAAGTCGATTCTCACCAAGCTGGTCGGGGGAGACCACCTTACTGCTGAGGAATCGGAGTGGTTCGTGGACGACCTGATGCAAGGTAACGCCAATCCGGCCGCCGTGGGTGCCGCGCTCGCTATGCAGCAGCAGCTGGGACTGACCGCCGACGAGGTGCGTGGTGCCGCCAAGGCCATGGTCTCCCACGCCGTGCCGCTGAACGTTTCCGGTGGGACCACCGACATCGTGGGCACCGGTGGTGACGGCTTCGCCACCGTGAACCTGTCCACCATGGGCTCCGTGGCCGCCGCTGCAGCCGGCGTGAAGATCGTCAAGCACGGCAACCGCGCTGCATCCTCGAAGTGCGGTGCCGCCGATGTGCTCGAAGACCTCGGCCTGCCGCTGGATTTGAAGCCGGAGGCCGTCGGCGAAGTGGGCGACGAGGTGGGCATCACCTTCGCGTTCGCCCGCACCTTCCACCCGGCCATGCGCTTCGTGGGCCCGATTCGTGCCGCGCTCGGCATTCCGTGCGTCTTCAACATCCTGGGACCGTTGACCAACCCCGCCAACCCGGCACACGTGGCCATCGGCTGCGCCAACCGCAAGGTGAGCCCGATCATGGCTGCCGTCTACGCCAGCCGTGGTCAGTCCGGCTTGGTCTACACTTCGCATGAGGGCATGGATGAGCTCGCCCCCACCGGCCCGGTTTCCGTCTGGGAGATTCGCGACGGCAAGGTCACCGAAACCGAGTTCGACCCGACCGTGGATCTGGGTCTCGCCAAGATTACCGTCGACCAGCTCAAGGGCGGCGTGCCGGACGTCAACGCCAACGCATTTAAGGACTTCCTGGCCGGCAAGGACATTACGTCCCGCACCACCGCGCTGCTCAACGCTGCCTCCGCCATCGTGGCTGACGGCAATCTGGTCGGCAACGGCACACTGGCCGAGCGCTTCGCCGAGGCCTACAAGCTGGCCGAGGATGCTGTCGACTCCGGCAAGGCTGAAGCCCTGTTCAACAAGTGGATCGAAACCGCCAAGTCCAAGGCGTGATACACCGTACTCAGCCTCCTCTGATGAGGGGGGCTTATGTGTCTATATGGCGACTGTTATGGCGGCCGTGGCCTTGTGCGTGACTGCGACGCGCGGCACTTCGGTTGGTGCCGCTGATGTGCCGGTTGTGCCGGCCAAAGGGGACGTGACGATCCGTCTCAACTGGTGGGGAGGCGACGCCCGCATCAAGGCCATGATTGCCGAGTTACAGGAGTCCATCGACTTCAATTCGTGACCTATCGTGGCTCGACCGCAATTACGGACGAGACACGCCCGCAATACATTGGTTCGCTATCTCTCACACCTCGCCTACAAACAGCCCACTGGGCTGTTCGCTTAACGGCTCAGCCTCAGAGAGGGGAGCCAAGGACCACACAGCCTACGCGAGCTACACCCTCGCGCCGTCGTCGTAATAGCCGCCCTGATCACCGGGGCGGTCTTTGCGGTTGAGAATTTTGGCCACCAATCCACCCAAGCCCAAAATGACGCCCAGCCCGAAGAGAATATTGAGCAGCGCGCCCAAGAGAGGAATCGCGTTCAAGCCGGGGACGAATATCATCACCGCTTCGCCTACGAGACCAATGATAAGCAACGCCGTCAGCAGTACCGTAGACGCTTTGACCGGACCAAGATCAGGGTTCGGGGGAGTGAAGCCGCCATCATCATAGGTGTCCATCACATTATCGGTATCCAGCCAGCTGGAGCCGGTGAAATCACGGGGACCTGACTGCTTGCCTTTTTTGCCGCCACGGCTCGGGCGAGCATCATCGGTGAACGAGCCGATATCCAAGTCATCTACGGAAAGCAGCGCCTCCTTCTCGCGTTTCTTGGCCTGCTTCTCGAACTTTTTGGCCTGCCTGGAGGAAGCCACGTCATGCAAGTCGGCCTGATGCTCGGCTTCGAACGCGGCCCACGCCGCATCCAAATCGTTCGCGTCATGCGATTGCGGTGTATCGGCACCATTCGTGGCTTGTCCGGCGGCACCGGGAGTCGACGACTTGGATGAAGTACCGGAATCCTGTCCGTTGCCCGGCGTGGGGGTTGGCCGCTCTCCGTCGGCATTGCTATTCTGGTTCTCAGTCATAACTGTCACTCTAATCAGGCGACCGGCCAATGGCTAGTTCGTCTGCGGGAGGAATGCCAAGTGCTCTACTGGTTCTTCGTCAAAGGTCTCGGCCCTATTGCTCATCATCGTTTGAGCCCTGCTGTCAGCGGACTGAATAACGTGCCGCGAGAGGGCGGCGCGATTATCGCAGCCAACCATCTGGCGGTGATCGACGATGCTTTGATTCCGATTACCTGCCCGCGCATGGTGCACTTCATGGGCAAAGCCGAATACTTCGAGGGCAAGGGATTGAAGGGCAAGTTCAAGAAGTGGTGGTTCACGTCCGTGGGCGTGTTCCCGGTTGATCGTTCCGGTGGCAGCAAGTCGCTTGGCGCACTCAAGCACGCACGCGAGATTATCGAGGATGGGCACCTGTTCGGTATCCACATTGAAGGCACGCGCAGCCCAGACGGTCGACTGTACAAGGGACACACCGGTGCCGCACGACTTGCGCTCGAGACCGGTTGCCCGATTGTTCCGACCGCCATCATCGGCTCGGACAAGCTGCAGCCGATTGGCACGTCGATTCCCAAGAAGGGCAAGACCAAGGTGTTGTATGGCAAGCCGATTGAGGTTGCGAAGAAGCCGGCTGATGAAATTACACATGATGATTTGCGTTCGCTGACCGATCGTGTTTCCACCGCAATCCAGAAAATGAGCGGTCAGGAATTCGTGAACGAATACGCCCAGAAGGTCAAGGCCGAGCTCAAGGCCCAGCAGGCCGCTGAAGAAGCCGAAAAGTAATTAACAAATGAGGCTCCCTCGTCTGAAGACAGAGGGAGCCTCATTCAAATCTCACACGATGGTGAGGGTGATGACGGTGGGGTTGCCGTTGGCGTCGCGCAAGCGAATCTTGCCGCCGTTGGAGAGGTCCGTATCGCCGCTTTTCACGGTACGTACCGTGCCGAACAGGCCACCGAGCACCTTGTCGGTTTTCACCTCGAACCCGAGACCCTCAAGCGTCTTGGTCACGGCGCTTTCCTGTTTGCCGACAAGGCCGGACGGTATCGTCGCCATCTCCGGACCCTTGGAAATCACCACGTCCACGCTATCGCCCCACTTCAGCTGGGCTCCGGCTTCCTGAGACGCGGAAATGACTTGACCGGCCTCGACCTTGTCATCGTACTGTTCGGTGACATTGGCCGTGAGCTTCAACTCGCCGAGCGCGGCTTGCATCTCATCCTGGGTCTTACCGACGATGTTAGGCATGGTCACCGGCATCGGTCCCTTGCTCAAAGTAACCGTCACCTCATCGTTGTGCTTGGCCGTGGTACCGGGATCAGGGGAGATCGTCAATGCCACACCCTGCGGCGTGTCCATCGAATACTCATCCTTCGACTCGTCATGCTTGACATTATCGAAGCCGGCCTTCTTGAGCGCGTTCAACGGGTCCTTGCCATTGGCCGAATTCGCGTCGAGAATATCCTTCGGGATGGTGGTCATCCGCACGCCCTTGGACACCACCACCGTAAGCTCCTGATTGGCTCGCTTGCTTATGCGGCTGTTCACAACGGCCTTGGTCTTGTTCACGGAAGAAGAGATGATCTTGCCTTCCGCCACGTCGTCGCTGTATTCCTTGTGCGTCTTGTAGGGGATGCCGAGAGCCTTCAACGTGCTCTCATACGTGGCCCAATCCGCGCCGGCCAACGAGCATTCGGTGCCTGCATTCGCATCGCAGGTCACGTCATCCGGCTTGGGCACACTCCAATAGCTGCCCGGTCCGGCAAACCACCACCAGCCGGCGGTTCCGCCGATTGCAGCCAGTACCAGCACGATCACCAGTACGATGATGAGCGGTTTTTTGCTGCGCTGCTTCTTTGGCCCGGTGCCGTTGGAAGCGACGTCCGGCTCATCGGAAAAGGCAAGCGCTCGGGTGAAGGCATCGCCGGCCTGAGGCAGCACTTGTGTCTCGCTGCCGGACTGTGCCATGATTTGCGTCTTATGGGGAGCCGAAGCATCGGCTGGCGTCGACGAATCAAGTGCCGTGGTGGGGGCGACCGGAGGAGCCGGAGGATTGACGTCTGCGGCGCCACCGGTATCGACGGTATTGCTTGCGACATCATCGGCCAAAAACGCTGGTACGGACGGCTTGAACGTTGCTGCACCGGCAGGTACGCCGGTCAGCGGGGCCTGCTCGGCGATATTGCCTACCAGCGCTGCAGCGGTGGCATCGGTATGATCACCTCCGATGGGTTCGGCATGCAAACGGTATTGCCACGCCTCCAGCGGCAATTTGGCGGCCAACTGGCTCAATTCCTCAGCTGCTGCCGCGCCATCGGTGGGGCGGGCATCCACCTGACGCGCGGTCAGATGGGCGATGAACGCCGCCACGGACGGATCAATGCCCTGACAGACCGTGGCCACGGACGGCACGTCCTCATGAACATGCTTGAAAACAAGCGTCACCGGATTATCCGAATCGAACGGCACCTTGCCGGTCAGCATCTCCCATGCCATGATGCCCACCGAATACAGGTCGCCTTGCGCGGTGGCCTGATTGTTCTCGATCATTTCGGGAGCCAGATAAGCGGCGGTGCCCAATAGCATGCCGGTGGAGCTCAATGTGGCCTGGCTGGCGGCCTTGGCCAGACCGAAATCAGTGATCTGCACATGGCCGCGATCATTGATCAAAATGTTCTCGGGCTTGATGTCACGGTGAACCACGCCGGCGCGATGTGCGGAAGCCAGACCATCCAGCGTCTCCGCGACCACGCGCAGCGTCTCACGTACGGAGAATGTGCCTTGGGCGTTCATCTCATGCCGCAGATTGACGCCATGCACATATTCCATGACCAGAAAATCAAGTCCATTGAACTCGCCGGTGTCATACACCTGAACGATGTGCGGGTTGGCGATGGACGCGGCCGAATTGGCCTCGCGGCGGAACCGTTCGACGAACTGCTCCCGATGCGGGCCTTTGGCGAGTTGTGTGTGCATGACCTTAATCGCCACGGTGCGCCCCAGACGCTCATCGACGGCCTCATACACGGTGGCCATACCACCCTCGGCGATATTGCGCACGATGCGGTAGCGTCCCTCAATCATCTGTGCGGGCTCGTTCTCACTCATGTTGTATCGTACGGTTCCTTTAATCACGACTAAACATGTTCAGTGTACATGGCCCCGGTTACGCGGCCGGAGCATCAGCGCATAGCTTTCACGGGTTTTCACCGGTGTTCATGGTCTCATGGTCCGGCGGCTCGCATTGTGGACTATCGCAAGGATTCGGGGATGAATCGCGCACAAGCCTCGGTCAGACGGCGTTGCGCTTCGGAATTCAGCTCAAGACCGGCAATCGCCTTACGGGACTCACCCCATAGGGCAGCGATGCGCTCGCGGGATCGATCAAGAGCACCGGTCGACGTGAACAGTTCAATGGTGCGGGCCACCTGGTTGTCATTGCGACAATCCGCTTCGAAGATGGCAATCAGATCGGCCTTATCCGCCGTATCTGCCGCAGACAGAGCATCAGCCAACAGCACTGTGCGTTTGCCTTCTCGGATGTCTCCGCCAACTGGTTTTCCGGTATTGCGGCTTGATCCGACGACATCCAACAGGTCATCCGCCAGTTGGAACGCCAGTCCGAGCGGCCGGCCGACGGCCAACGCGCAATGTCTGGCCTGATCCGGGCTCTCTCCTGCGGCCAGCAGTGCAAGCAGCAGTGGAGCGATGGTGGTGTAGCTGGCTGTCTTCCAGCGGAATACGTTCAATGAGGCGTTCGCCAGAGCTTCGGGATTAGACAGCGGGGTCATCTCGACGGCCAAGTCCAGTACCTGGCCGATTTCCACCTCGCGCTGCATGGTAAGAAACGCCTCGTTCAGGGCATCGGTGTTGGGAAGACGGCTGGCGGACCGGCGTGTGATTTCAATGCAGGCGGTGGCCAGAATGTCGCCGAGCATCAGGCCCAAGCCACGGCCTATGGCACCGCTGTGTACGGCCTGCTCCAAGGCATGATGTGCGGAAGGCTTGCCCCGGCGCAGATCGGATTCGTCGATGATGTCGTCATGCACCAGTGCGGCCGTCTGAAACACTTCAATGGCGCAGGCTAGGTCGATCATGGCGTCACGCCAATCAGGAGTCACGTCGCCGGCAAGAATATCGAAGGCGTCCAATGCGAGCAGCGCACGCAGTCGTTTGCCTCCTTGGCTGGAGGAGGCGGCTTGGTCCACAACCTGTTCCATCACCGGTTTCAGGGCGTCGGCAACCTCGTCGGTGGCGGGGGCGGCAGTCAGTTCCCGCACCAACTGAATGATGCGTGGCTCGATGATTTCGCGGTTGTTAGCAGTTGTGCACATGCCTAATAACTTATCCACAGGGTTTGAAGAACACAAGAACGTTGGAAATCAAGGGTTTTGAAGCTAGAACCACAATGGTCGTTTTTTCCTGCGTCATACGGCGTTTTCAGCCATAGTGGGCACACCCACTCGGTGCGTGAACTACCTGGCTCAGCGCGCACCACAACACCAATAGATTGCACACCATTAGTCAAGGAGGACATGATGAACAACAACACGCCACACAAGCCGCGTAAGAACCGACACGCCAAACGGCACGCCGCCGAGCAGACGGAGCCCTTTGTCTTTGACGAGTTGGAGACGAGATCACAGGAATTTCGCAATGATCGCCGACTTCGAGGCGCGCAACAGGCTAATGCCGACTGGGTGGCCGAACCATTGGACGAATGGCTGTCTTGTCTCGATGCCGGGAACACCGACCTAGGCCGAGAGACGATGGCCGCGTTTGCGGTGGGCATGCGCGAGACCTTATCGATTCGTGATGCGCTGATTCTCTCGTTGGTTATTGATGAAAGCCGTTGCCCCAAGTCATGGCTCATGGAATTCGCGGCGCGACCGCATCTGGCGCGTACGAGAACACGAATGGGCGAGCTGCTGACCTGCGCATTCGAGGATGAAGGCATGATGCCGGATAAGGAGCGTTGCCATACCGGCATCGGTATGTTGCTCGATATCGCCGAAGCCTCACCGGTGCCGTACTGCATACAGCCATTGGCCGTAATCGCCTACACCTTATGGTGGCTGGGCGATCCGCGAGCAATGGTGTTCGCCTTGCGATGCCTGCTGCTCGATGAGGATTGTTCGCTGGCGGCGATGATATTCTCAGCCGCCGATCGAGGCGTGGCACCGGCATGGTGCTCGGGCTGAGTGAACAGAAACGGCGGATTTCCGAGGTTTTACGCGCGATGCGCGGAAGGAAAGCGTGTGGTGATCGGCAACACGTCGGGCAACGATGTGGGAATAATCGTCCGTGGAGGGTGGTTTACTCACATAGTTGACGATTTGCCCTTGCCAGAAGTGGGCCCATGTGGTATATGCACTTCACGGCGAGAGATCAGGAGGAGCAGTTTTGGCCACGAAGGAAACGACGGCAACCAAGCAGACAGCCGAGTCCAGCGAGGAGACCGAGACCAAGAAGAAGGCCAGCTCTACGACCACCGCACGCAAGACTTCCGCCAAGAAGTCCAAGTCCGCAGAGCCCTCGAAAAAGACCACGCGCAAGTCCGCTGCGAAGAAAACCGCGAAGAAGGCCAAGGACGATGAGCTCGTCAAAGACGAGGACACTCAGGTCGATGACGAGCTTGATGACGATGCCGAGGTCAACGACGACGATTTGGACGTTGACGACCTCGACGAGGATCTTGACGACGTTGACGAAGACGATGCCGACGACGAAGACCTCGATGAGGACGATGCCGACGACGATGATGTGGAAGACGACGAGGACGAGGAAGAAGCCAAGTCCAAGGCACCCGAGCAGCCCAAGGAAAAGGGTGCCTACGTGGTCTCCGACACGGATGATGAGGAAGAGAACATCATCCCCTCGGGCAATCCGAAGCGTCGTGTGATTGCGGCCGGCGCAACCGCCGACCCGGTCAAGGACTACCTGAAGCAGATCGGCCGTGTGAGCCTGCTGAATGCCGAGCAGGAAGTCGACCTGTCCGAGCGCATCGAGGCCGGCCTGTACGCCCAGCACCTGCTCGACACCGAAAGCGAAGGCATGGAGTTCAAGCGCAAGCGTGAACTCAAGTGGGCCGCCGCCGACGGCAAGAAGGCTAAGGACCATCTGCTGGAAGCCAACCTACGACTTGTGGTCTCGCTCGCCAAGCGCTACACGGGTCGCGGCATGCTCTTCCTTGATTTGATCCAGGAAGGCAACCTTGGTCTGATTCGTGCCGTCGAGAAGTTCGATTGGAAGAAGGGCTTCAAGTTCTCCACCTACGCCACGTGGTGGATTCGTCAGGCCATCACCCGTGCCATGGCCGATCAGGCCCGCACCATTCGCGTGCCTGTGCACATGGTCGAAGTGATTAACAAGCTGTCCCGTGTACAGCGCCAGATGCTGCAGGATCTGGGGCGTGAACCTACGCCGGACGAGCTGGCCCGCGAGCTGGATATGCCGGTTGAGAAGGTGCAGGAAGTGCAGAAGTACGGCCGCGAGCCGATTTCCCTGCACACCCCGCTTGGCGAGGATGGCGATTCCGAGTTCGGTGACCTCATTGAGGATACCGACGCCATCGCTCCGTCCGACGCCGTGGCCTTCTCCCTGCTGCAGGAACAGTTCAAGCAGGTGCTGGAAACCCTGTCTCCGCGTGAGGCCGGCGTCATCAAGATGCGCTATGGCCTTGAAGACGGCCAGCCGAAGACGCTGGACGACATCGGCCGTGTGTATGGCGTGACCCGTGAACGCATCCGTCAGATCGAGTCCAAGACCATGTCCAAGCTGCGCCACCCGTCCCGTTCGCAGACCCTGCGCGACTTCCTGGATCAATGATCATCTGGCTCCCCTCTGTGAGGGGAGCCAAGCATTTGAAGAGAAAAATAGGACTGTATGCCCAAAGAAGAATACGGCGCCAAGGACCTAGCTGTTCTTGAGGGCTTGGATGCGGTGCGCAAGCGTCCGGGCATGTACATCGGCACCACCGACTCGCAGGGTCTTATGCACTGCCTGTGGGAGATCATCGATAACTCCGTGGATGAGGCCTTGGCCGGCTTCTGCAACGACATTGTGGTCACCCTGCACACCGACGGTTCCGTGGAAGTCGCGGACAATGGCCGAGGCATTCCGGTGGATAAGGAACCGAAAACCGGCCTGTCCGGCGTGGAGGTCGTACTGACCAAACTGCATGCCGGTGCCAAGTTCGGCAACTCGTCTTATAACGCCGTCGGTGGCCTGCACGGCGTGGGCTCCTCCGTGGTCAATGCCCTGAGCTCCCGACTGGACGTCGAAGTGGATCGTGACGGCAAGACGCACCACATGACCTTCCACCAAGGTCACCCTGGCGTATACACGGATGCCGACCCGGCCAATCCGTCTCCCGATTCCCCGTTCAAGCGCACTCGCAAGAACCGACCCACCGAGCTGGAAATCATCGGCAAGGTATCTCCCAAAACCACTGGTACCCGTATTCGCTACTGGTATGATCCGGAGATTTTCAACAAAACCGCCGAATTCTCATACGAACAGCTCATCGACCGCGTGCGCCAGACCAGCTTCCTGGTGCCCGGCCTCAAAATCACCATCATCGACGAAAACGTACCGGAAACGGCGGCGACTGACACCGTCGAGGCCACTGATGACGCAACAGTCGAACCTGCGCAAGACCAGGCACCGGCCTTGGATGTCTCGTCCAACGATGCCGAACTCTTCGACGACTCCGCCGAATCCCAGTCCGACGATGCCGAGAGCCCGGCCGAGGAGGACTTCTCGCTGACGGCCGGCGACCAGGTCGTCGATGGCGCGTTCGGCGAACAGCCCGCGCACCCGCGCGTCGTGGAATTCCTGCACACAGGCGGCGTCAAGGACTTCGTCGACTTCCTGTCCAAAGGCGAGCCGATCTCCGACATCTGGCGCATCCAAGGCGAGGGCACCTATAAGGAGGAGACCCAGGCCGTGGGTGAGGGCGGCGAACTGCACGCCCAGGAAATCGAACGCACCTGCGGCGTGGACATCGCCCTGCGATGGGTCAACGGCTATGACACCACAATCATGAGCTTCGTGAACATCGTGGAGACGCCCGGCGGCGGTACTCACGTGGACGGTTTCATGAACGCCATCACCAAGCAGATTCGCAAGGCGGTGGAAGACAACGCCCGCAAGCTCAAGGTGAACATGAAGGACTCCGCCATGAAGGTGGAGCGCGACGATATCCAAGCCGGACTCGTGGCCGTGGTCACCGCACGCGTGGCCGAACCTCAGTTCCAAGGCCAGACCAAGGATGTGCTCGGCACCGCGCAGGTCAAGCCGATCGTCACCCGGCTCACCGACAAGCAATTCGGCGAGATGATCACCGGCTCCAAGCGCGGGTACAAGGAACAATCCGGCCGCGTGCTGGAGAAGATCGTCGGCGAAATGCACGCACGCATCCAGTCGCGCAAGGCCAAGGAGGTCACGCGCCGCAAGAACGCGCTCGAATCCGCCTCGATGCCGGCCAAACTCTCCGACTGCCAGCCGGGCAATGACGACGTGGCCGAACTGTTCATCGTCGAGGGTGATTCCGCACTCGGTACCGCCAAGGCCGCCCGCAACGCCGGTTTCCAAGCGCTGCTGCCGATTCGAGGCAAGATTCTGAACGTGCAGAAGGCGTCGATTACGCAGATGCTCTCCAACAAGGAATGCGCGGCCATCATCCAGGTGGTGGGCGCCGGCTCCGGCCAGAGCTTTGACATCGAACAGTCGCGCTACCACAAGATCATCATGATGACCGATGCCGATGTGGACGGCGCGCACATCCGTATCCTGTTGCTGACGCTGTTCTACCGGTACATGCGGCCGCTTATCGAACACGGCTACGTGTATGCCGCAGTACCGCCGCTGCACCGCATCGCGTTGACCGGCTCGCACAAGGGCGAATACATCTACACGTATTCCGATGACGAGCTGGCCGGCAAACTGGCCGACCTCGACAAGAAGCACATCGGTTACAACGACGACATCCAGCGATACAAGGGTCTGGGCGAGATGGATGCCGACCAGCTGGCGGACACCACCATGGACCCGCGCACGCGTATGCTGCGCCGCATCCGCATGGAGGACGCCGCCCAGGCATCCGAGATCTTCAGCCTGCTGATGGGCGACGACGTGCCGCCGCGCAAGCAGTTCATCGTCGACAACGCCGACGATTTCGACCGCTCCAAGATCGATACCTGATCGAAGACGTCGCTGATAATGACATCGTGCTTACCGAGAATTTCCGTAATTGGCGTTTGAGGTGAGCACGTTGTCATATGTTTTATGCGTGTTGCCCATGAGTCATTCGATAGACTGATGACATCGTTATCACAACCGGTGCCGTACTGTGAATGGGAGATGGGACATGGCCAGTCTGTTGCTTGCCGTCATCTATGTGGCGTTTATCAGTCTGGGATTGCCGGATTCGCTACTCGGATCCGCATGGCCCACCATGAGCCAGGATCTGAACGTGCCGGTGGCGTGGGCCGGCGGCATCTCCGCGGTGATTTCCATGTTCACGATCGTCTCGGCGCTGCTTTCGGACCGAATGACATTGAAATTCGGGGCAGGCAAGGTCACCGCCGTTTCGGTGGCGTTGACTGCGGCGGCCTTGGCCGGTTTCTCCGTTACCTCGAATTACTGGGTGCTGTTGGCCATCGCCATACCATACGGCCTTGGCGCGGGCGGAGTGGATGCGGCGCTCAATAACTACGTAGCCATTCACTACGAAAGCCGGCATATGAGCTGGCTGCACTGCATGTGGGGCGTCGGCGCATCGGTCGGCCCCTACATCATGGGCTATGCGCTCTCTCAAGGCCAAGGTTGGCCGTGGGGCTATCGGTACATCGCGATCCTGCAGGTGATGCTGACCGTCATCCTGGTGCTGAGCCTGCCGCTGTGGAAGAAACGTGGCACGACTGGGGGCGGCGAATCGACCGATGGTGCCGCATCATCTGACGGCAATGCCGAGGGATGTGGTAATGCTGAAGGGGCGTCTGTTGCTGAACGCAAACCGCTCGGCGTGGCCGGCGTGCTCGCCATTCGCGGTGCCAAGGAAATCCTCGTGATGTTCTTCTGCTACTGCGCCGTCGAATCCACGGCGGGCCTGTGGGCCTCCAGCTATATGGTGATGCACAGCGGCATCGACAAGATCACCGCCGCCAGCTGGGCCAGCCTATTCTACGTAGGCATCACCGTGGGCCGTGCGCTTTCCGGCTTCCTGACCATGCGATTCAAGGACCCGGTCATGATTCGCCTCGGCCAAGTGCTGGTGTTCGCCGGCATCCTCACCATGTTCGTGCCATTGCCTCACCACCTTGGCGTGGTCGTTGGGCTGGTGGTCATCGGCTTCGGGTGCGCGCCGATTTATCCGTGCGTCATCCACTCGACGCCGGCCTACTTCGGCGAAGACAAATCGCAGGCCATCGTCGGCGTGCAGATGGCCTGCGCCTATGTGGGCTCACTGCTCATGCCGCCACTGTTCGGCATCATCGCGCAATATGCGACAATCAGTCTCTACCCGTGGTATTTGCTGGTGCTCTTGGTGCTGATGGTGGCCATGCACGAGCGTCTTCGCAAGTTGCGCGGCTGATCATATGCGCATTTGGGCCCGACGCCTACTATGCTTGGGGCCCATGGTGATAAGTGAAGAAGAACATGAACAGATGCCCGAGCCCGTACGGGAACGATTGGAAGCGCTGAAGGATGCGCCGGGCTCGGTAATCGTGGTCGGCTCGATGAACGCCGATTACACCGTAACCACTAAACGACTACCCAAGCCAGGTGAAACCGTCAATGGTGGTGCCATGAAAGTGCTGCCGGGCGGCAAGGGCGCGAATCAGGCGTCTGCCGCCGCTCGTCTCGGTGTCAATGTCCAGTTGCTGGGCGCGGTGGGCGAGGACTCCAACGCGGACTTCCTATTAAGCAAGCTGGATGAGGCCGGCGTCGACACCGCCGATATCCTGCATGTCGAAGGCCCCAGCGGCACCACGGTAATCACCGTGAGCGCTGAGGGCGAGAACACCATCGTCTATTCGCCGGGTTCCAATGCCAAGGCAAGTGCCGGCTATGTGCAATCACATCGCACGACCATCGCCGAATGCGCGGTATTGGGACTGTGTTTGGAGAGCCCGATTGCCACCGTTATCGCCGCCGCGCAGACCGCGCATGACGCTGGCGTGACCGTGCTGCTCAACGACTCGCCATTTATGGACGAGCTGCCTCACGAACTGGTGGAAGCCACGGATATTCTGCTGGTCAACCAGCATGAAGTGGCTCAACTGCTGGGCCTGCCGGATGATGACGTGGAATCACTCGACTGGTATGAGGTCGCCGAACGATTCACCGATTACGGATTCGACCGGGCGATAGTGACGCTTGGTGCGTCGGGATCGGTGGTGATCGAGAACGGACGTTGGCATCGCGTATCCGCCGCGCAAGTCAATGCAGTGGACACCACCGGTTGCGGCGACTCGTTCATGGGGACCGTGCTGGCTGGCTTGGCCGCCGGTCATACGCTGCTGCAATCCGCGCAAATCGGCTCCTACGTCTCCGCCTATGCGGCCACCAAGCTTGGTGCCCAAAGTGCCTACGGTACCGCCGAAGAAGTCATCGCCTACTTCAGCTGACCTATAATCGTACATATGTACGAAAGCCTGAGCCTGTTTTCCGAACCCACCAAGATGTGGTTCGAGCATGCCTTCGGTCAGCCGACCGAGGCACAGGCTCAGGCATGGCCGGCAATCCATTCCGGTCGCAATGTCTTGGTCATCGCCCCTACCGGTTCCGGTAAAACATTGGCCGCGTTTCTCTCAGCCATCGACCGATTGATGACCGTGCCACGCACGCGGCGTGCCGGTGTGCGTGTGCTGTATATCTCGCCGTTAAAGGCGCTCGCGGCCGATGTGGCCAAGAACCTAGAACAGCCTTTGGAGGGCATTGCTGCACAATGCGAGGCGCAAGGGCTGCCCGTGCCGAAGATCGCGGTCGCCACTCGTTCAGGCGACACCACCGCACAGGAGCGGCGACGCATAGCCTCCCATCCACCGGATATCCTCGTTACCACGCCAGAATCGTTGTATTTGTTGCTCACTTCGAAGGCAGGGCGGATTCTCGGCACTGTCGATACGGTGATCGTCGATGAGATTCATGCAGTGGCGGGCACCAAGCGCGGCGCACATTTGGCGGTAAGTCTGGAACGGCTGGAGAACCTTGTCACAGAATCGCGCAAGCGAGATGCAATCGATGCAGATGCTGATGAGGGCGGTGATGCCGCCGTCGATGCTGGCCGTGGCGATCGTCATATGCAGCGCATTGGTCTATCCGCTACGGTGAATCCGCCTGAAGAGGCGGCGCGATTCCTGGGCGGCGGGCAACCGGTTACCATCGTGAATCCCGGTGGGCGGCCTGCAATGGATTTGCGCATGATTGAGCCGTTGGAAAACATGCGTGATTTGCAGTCCGTGAATGCCAAGCAGCGTGTCGGTGGCGTGGATGCTGAACGGTCCGCTCCGCATATCAGTGGTGTCACGCCGGCCATGCAGCGACTTGCTGAACGCAGGGGCATTGTGCCGGTGGATGATAGAGATGTTTCTTCCACTTCTGGGGACGATTCTGATGCGAGTGATGCGTTCGATTCCTCCGCGTTGGTTGGAGCGGCGGGCGACCGTACCTCCGGTTCCATTTGGCCCGTGGTGGAACGCAGTATTTTGGATGAGATTCTCGCGCACCGCACTACATTGGTGTTCGTTAATTCGCGTGGTGTGGCTGAGAAACTCACTGCGCGCTTGAACGATCTGTATGCGCAGACCCGGCATGGCACCAATCCCGACACTGTGCGGGATCTGGGCTCTCCGGAAGGCCGCGAAGGGTTCTCCACGCATTACGATGCTGTGGTCGGCTCCACCACCATGCTTGTCGGCTCACATGAGGGCGATGATGTCATCGCCATGGCTCATCATGGGTCGGTTTCCAAAGACCGTCGCAAAATGATTGAGGAACGGCTTAAACGTGGTGAATTGCGTTGCGTGGTGGCCACCTCCAGTTTGGAGCTCGGCATTGATATGGGCTCGGTCGACTTGGTGATTCAAGTCGATACGCCGTTGTCGGTCTCCTCCGGATTGCAGCGTGTAGGCCGTGCCGATCATCAGGTCGGTGGCGTCTCTCACGCATTGTTCTACCCGCTCACCCGTCAGCAGATTGTCACTGGGGCCGCAAGTCTGGAAGCCATGATTGCCGGCGATATAGAACCATTGGCCGTGCCGCGCAATCCGCTCGATATTCTTGCCCAGCAGACCGTGGCCGCTGCCGCGATGCACGATTTGAACGCTGATGACTGGTATGCCACAGTGCGTCGTGCTGCGCCGTTTGCCGAACTGCCACGTGACATGTTCGATGCGGTAATCGGCATGATGTCCGGCGAATACAACAGCGAGGAATTCTCGGCCTTCCGGCCGCGACTGGTATGGAATCGGGATAATGGCCTGATTTCCGCCCGTCCCGGTTCGCAGAAAGTGGCCGTTACCTCTGGCGGTACGATTCCCGATCGAGGGCTGTACACCGTGGTCCTGCCTGAGGCGGACGCCGGCAAAGGCCAGCGTCGCGTCGGCGAGTTGGATGAGGAGATGGTCTACGAATCGCGCGTGGGCGATGTCATTACGCTCGGCACCTCCACATGGCAGATTCAGGAAATCACCCGTGATCGTGTGGTCGTGACTCCGGCTCCGGGCCGCACCGCCCGCCTGCCGTTCTGGCACGGTGAAGGCGCTGGCCGTGACTACGGTTTCAGCCGTACCATAGCCCGCTTCACCCGAGAAATCGCCGCCGGATTAGACGTGAAGCGGACTGAGGGGAGGTCTGCCGCAGAAGGTCCAGCTGTCCCAACCTTCATCCCAACAATCCTCACCCGTCTCCACCACGATGGCCTAGGTGCCAACGCCATCACCAACTTGGCCCGCCTACTCTCCGAGCAACAAGCCGCCACTGGTGCAGTCCCCAGCGACCAAACCCTTATCGTGGAGCGCACACGCGATGAAGACGGCGGATGGCGCATCGTGCTGTTAAGCCCCTTCGGCCGCCGCGTTCACGAACCGTGGTCCATGGCCATCAGCCGCAGACTGCGCCAACGCTACGGTTTCGACGGGCAGGTATATGCCGCCGATGACGGTATCGTCATTCAGCTACCGGACGGTGACGGACATATTCCTGCTCAAGACCTGTTCCTTTTCGACCCAGAAGACCTCAAAGCAGATGTAGAGCGTCAAGTGGGCGAGTCCGTGCTATTTGCCGCACGATTCCGCGAATGCGCCGCCCGATCACTGTTCATGCCGCGATCCGACCCGGGCCGTCGCGTGCCCCTATGGCAGCAGCGACTGCGCGCCGCACAGCTCCTGCAATCCGCACGTATGGCCAAGAACTTTCCGCTGCTGCTGGAAACCGCGCGCGAATGTTTGCAAGACGTATACGACATGCCCGCCCTGAACGAGGTGATGACCGGATTGCAAGCCGGCACCATTACCGTGAAGGACGTGGAAACCGAGTCGCCATCGCCTTTCGCCGAGAACATTCTCTTTGGCTTCGTCGGCGTGGTGATGTACCAGTATGACCAACCTCAGGCCGAGCGTAGCGCGCAACTGCTGTCTCTCGATCCGCACGTGCTCGAACGCTTGCTCGGCACCACCGATATGGCACAAGTGCTCAACCCGGACGTGATTCGCGAAGTCGAACAGGAACTGGGGGAGCACACTTTCTGGAATGAGCTTGCCGACGATGATGTGACTGGTCGCGTGACCCGTTACGCCAAAACCCATGGTCCTTTCACCGCCGATCAGCTCATAGCCGATCTACACCTCGATGCTACGGATGCCGTGCACACTCTGGATGTGCTGGCTGCCAAAGGCGAGTTGCTGCAAGGCCACTTTGTAGATGATGACGAGCAAGGCCAACAGTGGCTCCATAAGGACGTATTCCGCCGTATTCGGTCTCGCTCATTGGCCAAGGCGCGTAAAGCAGTCAAGCCAGTAGAATCAGAGGCGTTCCAGATGTTTCTTATCGACCGACAAGGTATCGGGCCGGTCGGCGGCGAACGATATGAAGGTGCTGACGGGCTCATGCGCGTTATCGAGCAGCTGGAGGGCATATCACTGCCCACTGCACTCTGGGAGTCGGCAGTATTCCCCGCACGAGTACGAGACTACCAACCTGCATTGCTGGATGAGTTGCTGACCAGCGGCGATGTGGTCTGGGTCGGCTCAAAAACCGGGGGAACCAGTGCGATGGACCCCGGTGAGGTTGCTTTCTATCCGGCGGATTCAATATTGTTCAGCGGTGTGGAACATGGTACGACATCGAACGCCTCAGACGCCACCATGCCGGAAGCGATTCTGACCGCACTGGACTCAGGGGGAGCGTTCCATGCCCGTCAACTGATGGATGCCGCCAAACGTGCGTGGAATGAGACCGCGGAGCCGGACATCAATCCAAACACCGGCGAAATCATTCCGCAAGAGTGGAGCGAACAGCAGTTCAAGGATGCCTTGTGGAGCTTGGTCTGGCAAGGTAAGGTCACCAATTCCAGCTTCGCGCCGGTGCGTGCATTAACCGCAGGCGCAGCAAGCCCGCGTAAATCCACTACATCACGTCGTCGTGGGCGTGTCGCTCCGATTCGCCGAGCCACTACGGATATGACGTTAGGAGGTTTGTGGTCCGCCGTAATCGGGCAAGCTGAAGCCGAAGACACCGACCAGACCGAACGGGCACTCGCACTGGTCGAGACGTTGCTGGACAGGTATGGCGTCATCGCGCAGCCGGTGATTGACAAGGAAAATATCCCGGGTGGCTACTCAGCGTTGTATCCGGTATTGAATCGCATGGAGGAGCATGGTCGACTGGTACGAGGCATGTTCGTCCGTGGTTTCGGCGCGGCCCAATTTGCCGAGCGCGACACCGTGGATGCGTTGCGTCATCCGTCAGAGCATCGTGGCCAGTCCGTGGTGGCATTGAGTGTGCTCGACCCCGCAAATCTCAGTGGCTCCGCCATCGCGTGGCCGGACGCGCCTGCCGGTGCGGGTAAACCGGCACGCCGTATCGGAGCCACGGTCGTGCTCAATGCGCAAGGCGCGCTACTATACGCGGCCGCCAAAGCCAAGCACCTGACAGCGTTCGATCAATCGGTCGGCCATGAAGCCGCTGTCAATGATTCCGACGAACAAATGCGCAAGGCCGCCACAGAACTGGCCTACGCCCTCAAACGCAATGGCACCGGCTCCGTGACATTCAGCGACATCAATGGCGAACCCCTCAACGCCCGTCACCCCTTCGCCCGCATCCTCCACCAGTCCGGCTTCACCCCCGTTCCCCAAGGCATGCGGCTGTACTGATTGAGCCCAGCTATCGAATGCGGTAGTTGGAGCCTCGTTGGGTCATGATGAGGCCGGCGCGGGTGAGCTTCTTATCCAGTGTGTAGAGGGCGTTCTTGAGTAAGCCCTGTTGCTCGAAGAATGGGCCGCCGATAAGTTTGACCAACTCGCTGGTGTTGACGAACTGGCCATCAGCCTTGACCAGCGCTTCAAGCAAACTGTATTCCAGACGGGACAGTGAGATTGCGCTGTGAGTGGATGCGTAGTAGGCCTTGTGATTCGTGGTGTCCAACGTGAGATTGCCACGAATGATCATGGCGGGGGAGTCGGTGGCAAGCGAGCCGACGTATGAGAGCAGTTCGCCATCGGAGAATGGTTTGCTCAGCGCGGCATCTGGGCGTCGTACGTTAGCTTGTGCGCTAGAGGCAGCATTGTCCGAGCGTTGTTCGGCTTCGGCATCTGAGTTGTTTGCGCGTGAATTCGCGCTGAAGGAGCTGTAGGGCGTCTCTTCGATAGGGGCGTACTCGTCAGGCAGCGCTCGCCAGCGGCTGCCTTCACCAATGGTTTTGCTGAGTGGCGTCGAAGTCAGCAGCAGAATCTTGACGGAGGCACGGGCATTGCGTAGGGATTCGATGAGCTGCTCGGTGGAAATGCCGAGCAGGGATTCATCAAGAATCACTGCGTCAAATGACTCCTTGGCGACAGCGGCGAGCGCGATACTACCGGTGCTTGCCAAAGACACCTCATGACGACCGGCAAGCAGGGCACCATGAATGGCGTGGGCCAACGGTTCATTGGATACGGCAACCAGTAGTCTCATCGCCACCTCCTTAATGCTTAGTGTAGGCCGGGTTTAGGGTCTCTTCTCTATTGTTTGGCTCACTATCGTTCGCTCCTCGCCTACAAACACCCCACTGGGGTGTTTGCTTTACGGCTCGGCCCATCAGAGGGAGCTTAATTGAGGTTACGCAATGAAGGCGATGGGGGAGGCGAGGTCTACTCCGGAACCGTCTCGGCGCATATCGGGCTTGGGAAGCTCGACCGGAGAGCCTGCGGATGTAGAGGCGTGCAACGGGTAGAGGCCCACCCAGGCAAGAATCAGCGTGTTCTGGCCCTTCAGGAATCGCTGGGAACGCACGCCGCCGGTAGCGCGACCCTTGGTGGGGTACATTTCCAGCGGAGTGACCTTCGCCGCGCCGTTTTCGGTGCCGGGCAGTGCATCGGAATCGCCGGCCACGGTGAGCACCACTGCACCGGATCCGGAAGTCAAGCCGTTCTCGCCCTCTTCATAGGTCCATGCCACCTTGCCGGCGGGAACCACGTTGAAGGCCGCCACACGGGCGCCCTCGGCCAGCTTGATGCCGGCCATACCGCCCGCAGTACGACCCTGCGGGCGCACGTTCTTCGCCTCAAAGGTCAGTAGCGAGGAATCGGAGGAGATGAACACCAGACGGTCGTCATCCTCGGCCTCGGCGGCGAATACCACTTCGTCGCCATCTTTCAGATCAATGACGGGCCAAGAATCCATGGTGGTGGGTGCCTCACGATTCCAACGCTTGATGACACCGTTACGGGTACCGATAGCCAGCGACGGCAACGGCTTGGCCTCGGCGGCCCCGCCATCCTCGCTCTCGTCCTTGGCGCTGGTCTTGCCGGACGTCGGCTGCTCCATGGCAATCGCCGTAATCACACGCTCACCGCGAATCGGATCGGTGGATTCGGTCATGCCGATCAGTTCGTCGGCCTGAACTCCTCCCTTCAGCGACAATGTGGCGGTAGCGGGCAAGGCAGGCAAATCAACCACATGCGCGAGCACCAGGCGGCCGGCCGACGTGACCAGCCCATACGTAGCGCGCGTGGAGGTCTCGAAGATTGTGGTGATCTGATCGTCTCGCAGACGTTCATCGGAAGTGGATCGTGCATTGAACACGTCCATCGCGCTTGGCGTGGTACGGGCAATCAAACCGGTAGCGCTCATCATCACCACGCACGGCTCGTCCTCGATCTTCAAGGCTCCGGTCAGCGTGGACTGTTCGCCGGTCTTCTTGGCCGCAGCTGCGGCTGCGGCCACATCGGCTTCGGCGGAGGAGATCGTAGTGGCGGCCTTCACCGCTTCGAGCGCGGACTTGGACACGCCCGAAGCCCCGGCACCCTGCGCCACGACCGGCGTCAACGTGCCATCCGGGTCGGCATCCAGCAGCACGGTACGGCGCGGCGAGCCCCACTTGGCGACCGCTTCGTCCATCTCGTCGGTGACCACCTGGTCGAGCGCCTCGGCGGAGGCCAGGATCCGGGTCAGCTCCTCGATACGCTTCTTCAGATCATCGCGTTCGGCCTCAAGCTCGATACGGTTCATCTTGGTCAGTCGGCGCAGACGCAGGTCGAGGATGTACTGAGCCTGGACCTCGTCCAAATCGAAAACGACCATCAAACGGCTCTTCGCGGCATCCGCATCATCCGAGGTGCGGATTACCTGAATCACCTCGTCGATGTCCAACATGGCCAGCAGCAGGCCCTCGACCAGGTGCAGGCGCTCCAGCGCCTTCTTCTTGCGATATTCACTGCGGCGGCGAATCACCACACGGCGGTGGTCCACCCACACCTGAAGCATCTCCTTCAGACCCATCGTGTGCGGGCGGCCCTCCACCAACGCCACGTTGTTCATGGCGAAGTTGTCTTGCAACGGTGTGTGCTTGAACAACTGCACCAGAACCGCATGCGGGTCGAAACCAGTCTTGATCTCGATGACGATACGCGTGCCGTTATGACGATCGGTCAGATCGAACGCGCCGGAAATCCCCTCCAGCTTGCGGTTCTTCACACCGTCGGAAATACGTTCGATTACCTTCTCCGGGCCCACCATGTACGGCAGCTCGGTGACCACGATGGCCTGCTTGCGGGCCGTGACATGCTCGATATGCGTGGCGGCGCGCGTGGTGAGCGTACCACGGCCAGTGGCATAGGCCTCACGGATGCCGTCGCGGCCGATGATCGTGCCGCCGGTGGGCCAGTCGGGGCCGGGCACGTAACGCATCAGCTGTTCCAGGGTGGCGTCCGAATGCGCCATGAGGAACTTGGCGGCGTTTACCACCTCGCCCAGATTGTGGGTGGCCAGGTTCGTGGCCATGCCCACGGCGATGCCCGAGCCGCCGTTGACCAGCAGATTCGGGATGGCGGCCGGCAGCACGGTCGGTTCCTTGAGCTTGTTGTCATAGTTCGGCGTGAAGTCGACGGTGTCCTCATCGATATCCGCGTTCATGCCGAGAGCGGCCGGGCCAAGCCTGGCCTCGGTGTAACGGGAGGCCGCAGGGCCGTCATCCAGCGAGCCGAAGTTGCCGTGGCCGTCTACCAGCGGCAGACGCATCGCGAACGGCTGTGCCAAACGCACCATGGCCTCGTAGATCGCGGAATCACCGTGCGGGTGGAGCTTGCCCATCACCTCGCCCACCACGCGGGCGGACTTCATATACGGGCGGTCGGGAGTCAGGTTCATCTCGCCCATCTGGTAGACGATGCGGCGCTGCACCGGCTTCAAGCCATCGCGCGCATCGGGCAGTGCGCGTGCGTAAATCACCGAATACGCATACTCGAGGAAGGACTTGCTCATCTCCTCGTTCAGCGGCGTCTCGACGATATGCTCCTTGACCGTGCGCGGATCATAGGTTTGCGCGGACGGTTTGCGGTGTGATGCCATGAAACTCCCTTTCGAACGCCCCCATATTAGCGGGAGGGCGCGAAACAGTGCGCAGAGAACGGTTCTCGATAACAACTGTGCGCTGGTTTCGGTGCGCCAATCGCACATGTTTGCCGATAAAACGGCGTGATTCCAGTGTTTCAGTCGATGTGCGTTTGTTTGATTATGTGCGTTGGAGCGCACAGTTGTTATTGAGAACCGTTCTCTGCGCACTGAGCCAAGGGGAGGGGTGCTACTTGAATGGGCAACTATGAGTGTTGAGACGCCGGATATGGACGAGTTGCTGCGGCTGGTGCCCACTGTGGGCTATGGGGATGACGCCCCGGCCGATCGGCGTGGGGGAGCACTGCACCTGTCCGCCGTGCTGCCCGCCTTGTCCGCCGCGATTGGGCATCCGACTCCCACCAAGGTCCACGCCGATCCCAAGGCCTGCCAGCGCGCGTTGGGACTGCCCGACGCCGAATCGGCCATCGTGGTGCTCGTGGACGGCCTGGGCTTCTGGAACCTCGCCATGCGCCTCGGCCACGCGCCCTATCTGCGTTCGCTGATGAACGAACGCGCCAATCAGCGTCCCATCGCCACCTGCGCTCCAAGCACCACTGTGGCGGCCATGGCCGCATTCGGTACCGGAACCTGCCCGGGACTGACCGCAATGGCGGGCTATACGCAGCTCGAACCCGCCAGCCATAAGCTCATCCAACTCATCCAGTTCAAAGACGCGCTGGCACCCAAACCAGCCAATCCGCACATTCCTGTGCCACCCATGGTCGATCCGCTCGACCAGCAGCGCGAGGAGACGGTGTTCGAGAAACTTGCGGCTCAAGAGGTGCGCGTCACAAGCTCGGGGTTGCCCAAGTTCTCCAAATCGCCATTGACCGAAGCTGCATTGCGAGGCACCGACTATCAAGGCAACGTCACCCCACGCGATCGTGTGCTGGCCGCCTCACGTGCCTCCCGTACCCCCGGCCTGACCTACCTGTACATCCGTGACGCCGACAAAGTCGGCCACAATTACGGGTGGGATTCCGAACACTGGGTGGCCGCATTCGAACATATCGACGCCCAGCTCGCGCTCCTGAAACGCAGCGCACCCAAAGGCACGCTGATCGTCATCGTGGCCGACCACGGCATGGTGCAAACCGACATGGGCCAGCGGATTGACATCGCCGTTGAACCGCAGCTCACCCGAGGCGTGTCACTGGTCGGGGGAGAGCCGCGCTCGCTGATGCTGTATGCCGAGCCGGATGAACGACCTGAAGATATAGCTTGCCGGTGGCGCGATTACCTGCAAGACCGAGCCTTGGTGCGGACCAGGGATGAGGCCATCGCGGACGGATTGTTTGGACCGGTCTGCGAGCGAGTCCGGCCGATGCTCGGCGATGTGGTCGTGCAGGCAGCGGGAGCCGTGACCCTCGTCGATTCGCGTACGCAAGGAGACAAAGCCACCCACCTGCCGAGCGTGCATGGCTCCCAAACGGCATTGGAAATGGATATTCCCTGCCTGATCGATATGGCCTGATTCGGAAATTCAGTCTCCGAACAGAATCTCGTCCCAGCTTGGTACGGCCGAACGTCCTGATTTACGCTTGGCCGGTTTGGCTGGTGCCTCGTGTTTGGTGGCGGCGGATTCGGCCGCCCGCTCCTGCTCGGTGGCTACCAGCTGTGCATTGGGGCCACGCCGTACGGTCTCGTCCGAAATATTGTCAGAACCCTGCTCTGGTGCCGTGGCAGGCGATTGCTGCAATCCTGCGGCAGATGACGAAACAGGTCCGGCGGTCTGCGAAGAGACCGGACTGGGGGCCGTAGTGCCATGAGCCTGGGTCGTGGCCGGCGAGATGGACGTGGATAGATCCACTGGGGGCATGGAACCTGTGGAAGTGACAGAGGGCCGGATTGCGGCAGGCCGTGCGGCCGGAATCGAAGGCGTAGGAGCCGCCCAAGCAGACACGGCGCGCTCGATACGCGCGGAGCGTACGGAGTCGCCGGGCAGTTCGGGAATCGTCGGCTTGAGTTTGGAATCCGTGGCTGATTCCGGATTCTGTTCGCCGAGCAGTTTTCGAGCGGCATTGTTCAGGCTCATCACGGAATTGTCGTGCATATTCCACGTCCATTCGGCATGGATCTCACGGCCCGCGGAAGTGAATATCGCCACGATGCGCCAAGGCTCAAGTCCACGTCGGGTGGATTTCCAGGTCACTGATTCCATGCCGATTCCCGCAGAGGCCAGCGTGCGTTCCACCAGTTCGCTGATGGTGCGCACCCTGCTGTCTTTGGGTGCCGCCACGGCAAGGAACTGTTCGATGGCATACTGTTTCTCGGTCTCCACAGCCATGGAGAAACGACGTACCAGCATTTCGCTCAGATGGTATTTCTCCGCGACACGGGCCGGATCGGCACCGGCGCGAATCAGCGACTGTATCTGGGAAATCGGCAAAGTGGACTGCTGATGCGGCTGGGGAGCCTGTCGCATCTCGCTTCTGACCTGCTTGGCCTCAAGAATCGCCCGTTCGAGCGTGTCGTCCACGCTCACAGCCATTTCCCTGCCGCCAAGGGAGAATACGAGGTCCCCCGTCTTGCTCACGCGCACGAAACGGGCTTTTTCAAGCCGATCATCTGGCATATTCGCACCACTTTCCGTCGCAAAGACATTACTTCTTTTAAGTATGCCCCACGTGTCGAACTTTACGAGTATTTCAAATCGTGTATCCTATGGGCGAGTATGGCGCTGACCGTGCTATATATATCGACTTACGAACCAAAGACGACGAAAGGACCATGATGGCTCAGGATTATGATTCCCCCCGCAATAAGGATGAGGACGAGGAATCGCTGCAGGCGCTGGGGAAGTCCTCGCAGAACGCCTCGAGCGACATCGACGACGATGAGAACGCCATCGCCGAAGACTACGAACTGCCGGGCGCCGATTTGAGCAACGAGGATTCCTCGGTGACCGTCATCCCCATGCAGGGTGACGAGTTCATCTGCTCGCAGTGCTTCCTGGTCAAGCATCGCAGCCAGCTCGCCTACACGGACGAGGATGGCCAGCCGGTGTGTGAGGAGTGCGCCGCCTGATGGCGTTCGACGAGACCTACAACGAGCCCGAATCCACCGAGGTCCTGGTCAAGAGCCTCGACCCCGAACATCCGGCCCAGCTGCACTATGCCCACGCGGGCGATGCCGGTGCCGACCTCATCACCACCGTCGATGTGACGCTGAAGCCTTTTGAACGGGTACTGGTGCCCACCGGCGTGGCCATCGCCCTACCTGCGGGCTACGTGGCGTTGGTGCATCCGCGTTCCGGGCTGGCCGCCAAGCAGGGCGTCACCGTGCTCAACGCGCCTGGCACCGTTGATGCCGGCTACCGTGGCGAGATCAAGGTGCCGCTGATCAACCTCGATCCGGAACGCACCGCCGTCTTCCATCCGGGCGATCGCATCGCTCAATTGGTGATTCAGCGGTATGTTGAGGCCCGGTTCATCCCGGCCGAGACACTGCCCGGATCCGATCGCGCCGAACGTGGGTTCGGTTCGACGGGAGTGGCGTCCTGACCGGATTGGGCCGGTTGAATGACCAAGGTGATGACGGCAACGACGGTTGCGGAACCAATGATGGCGAACAGGTGCATGCACAAGGCTCCGGTTCGCGGCTACAATGAACTTCATGACGAGGGAGGTGACTGGCATGGCAGAGATTGATGGCGAGCAGTACGCCGCCCGTAAGTTGGGTTGTGAGATCAGTGCCGATCCGCTCAATCCGCTGGATCCAATCAAGAAGGTATGCAAGTCCCATCATCCCGATGAGGATTTGTCCATTCTCGACCGCGCGTACCGGCGCGCCGTCATCCAGCATTGCACGCAACGGCGCAAGTCGGGCGAACCATACATCATCCATCCGTTGGCCGTTTCCCAGATTCTCGCGGATCTGGGCATGGGGCCGATTGTGGTGGCGGCCGGTCTGCTGCATGATACGGTGGAGGACACCGACTACACGTTGGATCAATGCCGTGCCGAGTTCGGCGACACCGTGGCCGGTCTGGTCGATGGCGTCACCAAGCTCAGCCAGCTTGAAGTGGGCGACTCCGCCCAAGCCGAAACCATTCGCAAACTTGTGGTGGCCATGAGCCGCGACGTGCGCACCTTGGTGGTCAAGCTCGCCGACCGTGTACACAACGCCCGCACCTGGCGCTATGTGAAGACCACGTCCGCCCAGAAGAAGGCGCGTGAAACCCTCGACGTGTACGCGCCTTTGGCCAACCGACTCGGTATGAACGCCATCAAGACGGAGCTCGAGGAACTGAGCTTCAAGGTGCTCTACCCGAAGATCTACAACGAGATCGTGGTGCTGGTGGCTCGCCGAGCCGGCCAGCGCGATGTGTACCTGAAGCAGATTCTGGCGGAGATCAACGAGGATCTCGACGAGCAGAACATCAAGGCATACGTCACCGGACGCCCGAAGGACTACTTCTCGATTTATCAGAAGATGATCGTGCGCGGCCATGATTTCGCGAACATCTACGATTTGGTCGGTGTGCGCATCATCGTCGACACCATTCAGGATTGCTATGCGGCGCTTGGTGCCGTGCATGCGCGGTGGAACCCGGTTCCCGGCCGGTTCAAGGACTACATCGCCATGCCGAAGCTCAACATGTACCAGTCGCTGCACACCACGGTGGTGGGCCCCGGTGGCAAGCCGGTGGAAATCCAGATTCGCACCTGGGACATGCACCGCCGCGCCGAGTTCGGCATCGCCGCGCACTGGAAATACAAGGAAAACGGCCAGGCCGGCCGCGCCCTGAGCTCGCCGGACAAGTCCGACCGCAGGCGTGACGAGAAGAACCAGGAGCTTTCCGAAGCCGACAATCTCAAATGGATTCAGCAGCTTGCCGATTGGACCAGCGAAACCCCAGATTCCAACGAATTCCTCGGTTCCCTGAAGGAAGACCTCGGCTCGTCCGAAGTCTATGTCTTCACGCCGAAGGGCAAGATCGTCTCTTTGCCGGCCCATGCCACACCGGTCGATTTCGCCTATGCCGTGCATACCGAAGTGGGCCACCGTACGATGGGCGCGCGCGTCAACGGGCGTTTGGTGCCGCTCGACACCACGCTCGACAACGGCGACACCGTGGAGATCCTGACTTCCAAGTCCGATACCGCCGGTCCTTCGCGCGACTGGCTGAGCTTCGTCAAGAGCCCGAAGGCACGAAACAAGATCCGCCAGTGGTTCTCGAAGGAACGTCGTACCGAGGCTATTGAGGAAGGCCGCGACGAACTGACCCGCGCTATGCGCAAACGTAACTTGCCGGTCAATGCGCTGCTGACCACCGAGGCATTGATCGGTGTGGCCGACGACCTCAATTTCCCGAACGCCGACGCTGTGTTCGCCGCCATCGGTGATGGGCAGATCTCCACGCAGAACGTCATCTCGCATCTGGTCAAGGATGCCGGGGCCGACGAGGTCGATGAGGAGGTCGAGCAGGAGGCTCTGCCGCTCAAGCCCGTGGAGCGCAAGACTTCCAGCAGCTCCACCGGGGTATCCGTCAAGGGCGTGGGCGATGTGTGGATCAAGCTGGCCCGTTGCTGCATGCCGGTGCCCGGTGACAATATCATCGGCTTCATCACCCGTAATCAGGGCGTATCCGTGCACCGCACCGACTGCCAGAACATGATCGATCTGAAAAACAAGCAGCCTGAGCGTGTGGTCGAAGTCGAATGGACCAGCACCAAGGGCCTGTTCATGGTCAAGATTCAGGTCGAGGCGCTGGATCGACGAAACCTGCTTTCGGACGTGACACGTGTGCTTTCCGACCATGGCGTGAACATCATTTCCGGTACGATCGCCACCGGTTCCGATCGCGTGGCCACCAGCCAGTTCAGCTTCGAAATGGCCGATCCGCAGCATCTCAACTCGTTGCTGGCAGCCGTGCGCAAGATTGATGGCGTGTTCGACGTGTACCGCATCACTGGTGCCAAGGAATCCGCCGAACCTCGACTGCGCAAGATGAAGTAGGCCGTTGCCTTACTCTGGCTCCCCTCAGAGAGGGGAGCCAAGAACACGAAAAGGTCCTGACTGGAATACCAATCAGGACCTTTGCCGTATATGTTGTCGGTCTTACTCCGCCACGTCCACAGAGAGAATCACGGCCGGCTCGAGCGGGCGATCCATTGGATCGGTGTCCAGTGTTTCGAGCTTATCGACGACCTTCTTGGAGTCGTCATCGGCGACCTCACCGAAGATGGTGTGGTGACCGTCCAGCCACGGGGTCGGCACGGTGGTGATGAAGAACTGGGAACCGTTGGTGCCATGGACCTTACCGTCCATGCCGCGACGCAGACCGGCGTTGGCCATAGCCAACAGGTACGGCTTGTCGAACTTCAGGCTCGGGTCGATCTCATCGTCGAACTCGTAGCCAGGGCCGCCGGTACCGGTGCCCAGCGGGCAACCGCCCTGAATCATGAACTGCTTGATGATACGGTGGAAGGTCAGGCCGTTGTAGAACTTGCCGTGGGAAGGCTGGCCGGTGTACGGGTCCGCCCATTCCTTCTCGCCAGTGGCGAGGCCCAGGAAGTTGGCCACGGTGTTCGGAGCCTTGTCGTCGAACAGGTTGATGGTGATGCTGCCCTCAGAGGTATGCATGATAACTGTAGTCATGGTCCTAAGTGTCTCATGGGCTTGAGACCGGCCGGAAACCCCAATCCCGTCATGCTTCGAGGGGCTGGACGGGGAACCCGAGCCGGACGGGACCCCGAACGGCACGAAACCGGCCAAGGCACCTTTAGCTGCACCTGAGATTCCACCCTCGACCGGGGCGTCGGGGTTGAAGGGACTGACAAGGAACCTGGGGGAGCCGGCACCTACCAGAGCACCTGGTTTCTCGGCAAACACTCCATACTTAGGCTTGGTCGATTCGGTATATCCAGTTTTTAATTGCGACATCAATGAATCATCCATGAGTGCCTCGGCGGTGGTTCCGAGAAAATCGGCAGATTTGACCAAATCCGCCACTGACCATGCAATTCGCCCCTTCATTTTGTTAGTCATGGTCGGCCGCTGTATGCCTAGAAAAGCGGCAAGAGCACTCTGTGATTTGTTTTGTGCAGTCAAAAGCATTTTGACGTTCCAGGCAATTACAGACTCTGCATATTGCACTTCAGTGTCGACGTTTTTCTTGGCTGTTGCTGGGGCTGATGTGGTCATTGTTAGTCCTCTGTTATGCGTGTTTCTTAATAGATAACAACAAGTGTATCCATCGATTTGCGTTTCGTCAAAGGAAACGCTATATTGTTAGTTATGAAGAAACAACAGGACGCGAAAGGAACATCCGACATGAAGGAATGGCTAAAAGCACAGGGGATTTCCTATCGCAAACTTGCCGCCTCCATGGGGTCATCGGCTGCGACTGTTTGTAAAAAGTTGAATGGTGAGACTCCCTGGCAGCAGCGGGATTTGCTGTTCTTCCATGACAAGTTCGGCTTGTCGTCTGATTTTGTTCTTGGCATTTCGTCTGATGCCGATCGTGAGGAGGTTGCGTGATGGCTGGTGGAATCTACGAACAGTCCGAATGGCCGGACAGCCGGTGGGATTGCGTCACGGTGTGCGATGGATGCCACACAGTGGTCTGGGGCACGTTCTGGGACGACTACGATTCGGCCGCCCGCGACGCTTATTTCGCCCGTAACGGCTGGCGCAACTACTGCGTCCCGGGCGACACGGAGATTTTGGAGCTCTGCCCGGCCTGCGCCGTGCGCGCCCTGCGCCGCGGCGAGACCCGCGGCCTGGCCGACACCTGGCTCCGCCCCACGCATGCCTACACGCATGCCTTCCGGGAGGTCGATGCACAGCTCTCCGCCCGCGAACGGGTGGTGGCGAACCTGCTGCTGACCGAGGGGAGAACGGCATGAGCGACGAAGCCGGAAGACTCGTCTTCTCCCGCGATCCGTCGGGAACATTCATCGACGGTATGGTCTTCGGAACTTCAGGAGGCGGTGAGAACGCCAATCTCGAAGTGCTGTGTGCGTTGCCCTACGAGCTTGTACGCCCACATGCTAGTGCCTCTGTCCTGGGTCCGCTGGTCGGCGTAGGGAATGTGAAGAGGCTGTTCCTGAGCGTCAAATACCTTGATGGTGAGATATCCGTCGGGCGGTACGACCGTGTATCCGGCTTTCTCGTTGAGCAGGCGCGCGCCCTCGTTGGTGGGGATGCTGAGTATCAGTTCAGCGCCGTGGTCTGCCGCCCAGGAGTCGCAGAACGCCTTGATCTGCGATCCGAAGCCTTCGCGCCGATGCTTTCTGACGACCGCGATCCCTTCGATGATGGCTGCATGCTCGGCGAAAGCCTCTCGTATCTGTGCGGCATGGACCCCGCTCGTCCCGGTGCGGTATATGAGCGTCTCGGCTACGCAAAGGGCTGGCTGGATGAGGGCCGCGCCTATCAGACGGTCCTGTCCCCATACGCCTATGTACGTAGGCCTGATCGTTCCATCGTCGTGTCTGACGACTGCTGGGACGCTTTGATCGAAGTCTTTGATGTCCCTGATGAGCAGGCTCTTGATTGCCTTTGCCTCGCCATCCGTTGCGGCGGCGCGTGGCCCGTCGACGGCGAGGGAGGTGGTGCGATGGTCTGATCCCATTCGATTTTCTCTCTTTCTCTGCAACTAAAAGAAAAAACGCCCGTTCCCGATGCTGGAACGTCGGGGACGGGCGGTGCAACCAATATTCCGAGCGGCCGCGGATCCCGTATCTTGCCGGATCCCGGTCCGTGGCCGCCCAATGCATTGTCTTGGAGTAGTGATCACACATGAACGACTTTACTAAAGCATTCCGCATGTCTTGCTCTGTGTTTCCCGAGTGTAACCGGGATTTCCAGGCGTCGGTTTGGACGTTCCCGGTCGTGGTGGCATTCGCCCGCCACAACGGTCCGGGCTCCGTCGATTCCCGCCGCCTGGCGTCGATGATGGCGCACCCGTCCATGGAAGGGAGACTCGCGTGAACTGGCTTGCAATCGTATTGATCGTGTTCGTCGCGTTCTCGTGGCTGATGACGCTGGCCCTGTGCCGGGCGGCACGTATCGGCGACGAGATGTCCGCCAGATTGGCCGACGAACGCCGTGCCGCCCAGCAGCGTGAGGAGGAGCGTCCGTGAGCAACATCGCACTGTCATGGGCCTTCAAATGCCATGTGGGCAACGCCAGCGCGAAGGCCGTGCTCGTCTACCTCGCGGACCGCGCGGACGACGATGGCACCGCAGCCTATCCGAAGATCGCGACCATCGTCAACGTCACCGAACTCTCGGAACGGACCGTGCGCACCGCGTTGAAGACTCTCCAGGAACGCGGCTTCATCCGCCGTGGCGACCAACGGTACGCGCGCCTCGGCAAGGGCGGCAGGAACCGTCTGCCCCAGTACTGCCAGATCGTGTGGGACCTCGCGGTCGAATCCGACCCGTCGACCCTCGAATGGATCAAGGAGACGCACACGGCGGAACACGACCCGAAGACCATGGGCAATACCGTGGACCCCGCCGCCTCCACCATCATGGAAAACGGCGAATCCAAGGACGTGCTGCCGGAAAACGCTGGAACGAAGCCGATTCCCAGCACTGCAAATCTCGCAGGGCTGGAAAAAGGGCCGGAACCGGCACTGCAAATCCCGCAGGGCCAGCACTGCGAGAGCTGCACCCCCAGCACTGCAAATGCCGCAGGGCTGCTATATAAGGATAAAACCCTCCAGGTAAACCCTCCGAGTAAACCCTCCTTCCCCTCTGCCCCTACGGGGCATCTCCCCGCAAGCGGGGCGGCCGCCGCCGAAAAGAATAAAAACGAACAACTCGACGAGGACGACACCGAGATCGCCGAAGCGGCCGGACGGGTCCTCGCCTCGCTCGGTGCGCAGCGCTCGATGCTTGGCCTGGCCACGCCCTCACCGACCAAAGCCGACCGCAAGGCCATCATCGGCCTGTACCGCAGGCTCGTCGACCAGGGAGCGCAATGGCCCACCCTCGTGATGGTCGACGCGATCGGCTTTGCCATGAACGGCGATTGGTGGCCCAAACGCATCCGCACCGGCCGGGCCCTCGCCAGACACTGGGACGAACTCAACGACGACATGATCCTCGCAGCCGGCCGCACAGACGGCGACGCACACGCGCAGACGGTTCCGCCGGCCGAGTCCACGGAGCCGGATGCTGCGCCATGGCTGCCCGACTGGGCCGTGAAGACGCTGGCCGAATTGGACGGCCAGGACGCGACGGCCGGAGGGGAGGCGACGGCATGATCACGCGCATCGACTGTTCCGAGGCGGGTTTCAACGAATTCCTCCTCGCCAACCCGCAGCTCGACGGGCACGCGGACCTGATCTGGCAGCTGCATGCCGTCTACTGGCGCAACAAGCGCCTCGGCCATCCCAAGGCCGTCGGTCTGCTGATCCAATACGCCCGGGCATGGGCCGCCCGCAATCCCGGCGAAACCGCCATAGGACGCCTCCATGCCCGCAAGACGCCGATGACGCAAGGACGGCGGCCATGAACGGGCGGGACATGATGCCGGCCTGCGCGAGGATCGCCGCGGCCGACCCGGCCATGGCGGATCGCATGTGGAACACGACGACCGACGACGATGGCCGGGACCTGGTCGACGAACGGATGCGCGGCAAGGGCCGCGTGCTGTGTGCCGCGTGCCCCATGCGCCTCGACTGCATCAGCCGCGCTCTCGTCAACGGCTGGAAGGACAAGGCCGTGTACGGCGGGCTCGACTATGCGAGCCGCTGGACCCTCGCCCGACTGATCGCCCGTGACCTCCACATCGCCGACGGCGGCCTGCACCGGATCCCACGGAGTCGGGTCCGTGACTGGCTGGCCGAACATCCGGACTGGGCCGAACGCATGCGCCGTGATGGCCGCGACTACTGGCGACGGGCCAAACGCCGCCAACGCTCGCGCCGCGAATACGCGACCAACGATCCGCTGTTCCTTCCGACCGAACCCGTGCCGAAGGGCCTGGTCCAGGGCAGCCTCTTCTGACCGCTTCCCGTCGCGATCCGCGTGGGACGCGGCATAAACCGAAATACCGAAAAACCAACTAACCGGAATGCCGAAAAACCGGATACCGACATACCGAAATAAGGAGAAACCGATGAACGACAAGAAGAACCGCGAGCCGATGGTGATCGCGTTGGCGACCGGCAAGGGCGGCAGCATGAAGACCACCAGCGCCGTGTTCCTGGCCTGCGCCCTCGTGGACCAGTCCCGGGGCGAGCAGCATGTGCTCGTCGCCGACGCGGACGTGCAGGGCGACGCGAAGGACTGGTGGTACAGGGCCGCCGAGCTGGACGACCCGCTGCCGTTCGACGTGATGTCCGCCGCGCCGGCCGACATCGCGCACCTGCACGGGATCAACGGCCGTCTCGACGACCCCGTCGACTGGGTGCTGATCGACTCCGCCCCATATGGCCGCGCATTGGACGAATCGGTGAACAACGCGGACCTCGTGGTCATCCCGTCGAGCCCCAGCCGCATCGACCTCGACCAGGCCGCCGGGGTGAAGGACCTGTGCGACCGGCGCGGCGTCCCCGCCGCGATCCTCCTGTGCCGCACCGAGGCCAACACGACCGCCCTCCGCGACGCCCTAGCCTGGATCGACGCCGCGGACATCGCGTGCTTCGAGACGCTGATCCCGAAACGCCAGGACATCCTCAACGCGAAATCCACCCGCCCCCGCGGGTCCCGCCTGCACGAATACCGCGACCTGTCCGGCGAACTCAAGCAGACCATGCGACAGCTCAAGGGGGAGGACCTGTGAGGAACATGAACTTGACGCCCCGTCCGCGCGACCTGACCGCGCTGCTCACCGGCGGCCGGCCGGCACCGGCGGATACCGGAAGACCGGAATCGGCGGAAACCGAAATACCGAAAAACCGGAAGACCGTGAAACCGAACGACGCGGAGGGCTGGGTGAAGACCAGCGTGAGCATGAGGCCCGAAACGCGGCGGCGGCTCAAGACCTACGCCGCCGCGCACGACATGCGCATCCAGGAGGTCATCGACCTCGCGCTCGAAGCTTATCTCGCATGACGCGAGACGCCGTGCGAAACAAGCAGGTGCCCGAACCGGAACGGTGCAGAGCGCCACCGGCGGCGGCATGAACGCGCGGAAACCGGCAACCCCGGCTCCGACGGAGAATGACCGAAATACCGAAACCGGTAAAATCGGTGCATACCGAAACGAACGATGGAAGGACACGAATGAAAACGGAACAGGAAACGGAAACCAACACCCCGCCGCCCACGAACGGAGAAACCGCCGCCGTCGAGGAGTCGAGGCGTGTTCGGCCGAAGTGGCTGGTGCCGCTGGTCGCGGGCCTGTGCGCGCTGGCGCTTGTGGTGGCCGGCGGCATCGGATGGAAAATATGGTCGGACCGCCGACTGGCCGAGGCGGAGGCCGCGTGCGCCACGGCCTCCGACGCGGCGCGCGGCGCGATGAACGACTGGAACACGCTCGTCAACGGCGACGCGGCCGACTTGCTGGAGGTCAAGGCCGATCAGGTGAAGGACGCGAAGACCATCGACGCGCTGAAAACCGCGCTGGACGTGGAAGCGCCGGAATACGAGGGCTGCGTGGCCGACGGCAAGGACGGGCTTGAAACGGCGATCGACGAACTGGACGATGCGGCCGCATGGTATGAGAAGCACGCCGGGAGCCTGAAGAAGGCGGTGGACGCGGTGAACGACTCGAAGCTGGCGAAGACCATCGACACGGCGAAAACCCTGTTGGAGTCCAGCAACGGCAACGTGCAGGATGACAAGACGCGCGAGGAACTGTCCAAGGCCATCGAAGCCAAGGACGAGGCCGCGATAGCCAAGGCATCCAAGGCGGTGAACGATTCCATCGCGGCGAAGCAGAAGGCCGACGAGGAGGCGAAAGCCAAGGCCCAGGCCGAGGCCGATGCGAAAGCCGCCGCCGCTGCGAACGCCCAGACGCAACAACAGCAGTACAACTATCAGCAGTCTCAGCCCCAGCAATCCTGGACACCCTCATACTCCTACGGCGGAGGCTCCACTGGTGGCGGAAGCGGCACCACGGGAGGTTCCACAGGCGGTTCCGCCGGTTCCTCCTACGGCGGGAGCTTCGGCTACAGCAGCAGCGATAACTTTGGAGGTGCTAGGCCGGGCGGAACTTGCCCGGAGAGCGTGTGCGGCGTCTGACTTGCTGACATGCAGGCATGAAACTCGTCCGATTCGTTCGGGCGAGTTTTTTTATCATTCGCTTCGGTATGCACCGGTTTACCGGTTTCGGTATTTCGGTAGATACCCCGAATCAGGCGTTTTAGGCGTTTCCCTTCCTCGTGGTCAATATCTCGCGTAACTGATCGGAAAAAATGTCCAAACTGGACCGGCCGAAATGGGGTTCTAATGGTTTGTGGCCGAAGTTTTCCGGACTCCGGCTACCGGCTTTTAGGCCGGTCGGAAACAAGAATCTAACAGGAGGAAACCCTATGGTTTTCAACGAGAGGAAACGGGCTGATGCCCGCAACGGGAAGGGGCTGCGCGTGGCAGTGGCCGCTTTGACTGCGGTGGCGACGCTGGCAGGCGGCGGCATGGTCGCGGCCACCGCGATGGCCGACGGCGGCGGCGGCTGGGCTCCCGGCTCGGGTGGCAGTGTCGGCGGCGCGGTGATCGGCTGGGCCTATGAGGACAACAACAACGGCGGTTTCGGCGGCGCTACCCTTGACGCGTTCAAGAAGGCCGTGGCGAAGATGGGCGCGACCTATAACAACTACAACGGCGGGGCCGATAAGGCGGCGAACACCGCGATCACGATGGCCAACAATGAATGCGTGGCCCGTTTCAACGATAAGCATCCGGGCGAGACCGCGAACTGCCGCATGGTCGCCGTCGGCGTGGTCGCCACGCCCACCACGCACTCCTATTCCGGCGAAGGCTTCGCCACCGCCTCCTATTGGAGCGACGCATGGAACAAAAACATCGCACCGGGTGTATACCGCAATAATGGTGTGTCTTATGACACTAATGACGGTTTCTCTGATGCTCCTGAGCGTTCGGTGGACTCGATCGCGGCCTCCCAGTGGAATCACAGCCCGGTTGCGATCGTCATCATGTTGAACCAATACGAGCCGGTGCAGCCGAACTATCACTTGAGCGTGAGCACGCAGGCTGCGGAGATGTCGGGCCAGTCGGGCGACACCAAGGACGCCTCGGATGTGATCACCCTGTCCAGCGACGGGTCGAAGACCGAGAACGTGAACGGCACCGCGACCCTGCACTGGCGTGGCATTGACGGCACCGAGAAGACGGTGGCGAAGCAGTTCACCGCATCCAACAAGGGCAGCGCCACAGTGAGCGCGTCCTTCAAGGAAATGGACGCCTCGTGGGAGTCGTGGCCTGCGGGCAAGCGCTGGTGGGACGTTGACGTGGCGAAGCAGGGCAACATGGCCGAGGCGGTCTCCCACAAGGGAGAGCACGACGGCAAGGAGTCCGGCGAGAAGACCACCACCCCGCCCGAGAAATGGCTGACCAACGAGGCCGGCGACACGGTGCGGGACGGCAACGACTCCATCGCGTCCGGCTCGCTGTACACGGCGCACATCAAGGCGCATTCCAACGCCTCCGGCAAGTTCTGGATCTACGACACGATCGAGACGAAGGACGTGGTGATCGGCGGCACCGAGCAGGACGACGTGAGCAAGGTGACCGTGACCGACGCGAACGGCAACATCGTGCCGGCGGACATTTCCATCGACGATTCCATCGATGGCAAGCGCGTGGTCAAGGCGCACGCCACCGCCCCGCATTCCGGCCTCTACACGCTGAACGTGCCACAGTCGGCCAAACCCACCGGCGGCGACTACGAGATCAACGACGGTTCCGTGGCGTGCTGGAACGGAGACAACGGCACCGGCAGCCTGGCCGACTGCCAGACCGGCAACAGCGACAGCGTGGGCAAGGTCACGCCGACCCCGGACAAGGTGTGGGTGCTGGACGAGTCCGGCGCTCTCGTGGCCGAGGACAAGCAATGGACCAACCAGCAGGGCGTCGATCAGAAGACGTTCCTCGTGGGCGACCAGGTGGGCGTGGTCGTCAACGGCAGCATCCCCGCGCACCTGCTCAACCCGCTGGCATCCTATTCCATCACCGATGATCTGACCGGTTCGATCCAGTGGATCGACTGGAAGTCCGGCAAGGTGTTCGTCGACGGCAAGGACGAGACCGCGAACTTCACCATCGCGATCGACCGGAAGGCCGGGACCGCGACCGCCACCGCGAAGTCCGCCTACATCGCGAAGACGATGTTCAGGAACAGCGCGAGCAAGGTCAGGTTCTACCTGACGGGCACCATCAAAAAGGGTGCCACCGAGGGCAAGAAGATCCAGCTGACCAACAAGGCGTACGAGAAGTGGAACAACGAGACCCGACCGACCAACGAGCCGCCGGTGTTCGTGTGGACGCCCAACCCCAACAAGGCGTGGGCCATGAAGGTCGGCGGCAAGTGGCAGCTGACCGTCGATCCGACCAAGAGCGACAAGGTGGGCGGCGACGACAAGTACTACCGTCTCGGCGACGAGGTGGCGGCGGTCATCTCCGGCACCCTGCCCACCGGATTGGGCCGCGTGCCCGAGATCGCGTGGACCGACGACTTCGCCAACGTCGATAGCATCCTCGACCTGAAGGACACCTCCAACATCAAGGTCTACGAGCAGGACACCACCGACGAGGCCAACGCCAGCGTCAACGACCTGAACAAGACCGGCAAGGACGTGACCGACCAGTTCGACATCACCGCCGAGGGCACCAAGGTCACGGTCAGCGCGAAGGACTCCTACGAGGCCGCGCAGAAGGACCTGAAGACCGCGAAGCAGATCAGCGTCGTGATCCCGTTCGACGTGAACTTCGACACCGTGAAGCTGCTCGAATCCTACGGCAAGGCGGAGGGCGACGAGCTCAACACGTGCGCGGACCCGAAGGGCGACGACCTCGACAACAAGGGCGGCCAGACGGTCGGCGGCAGCACGGTGGACACCAACACGCCGAAGATCTGCGTGACCGTTCCCCCGATCCACAAGCAGGTCATCGCCGAATCCTCCCAGGGCGGCGACCAGTCCAGCATCGACACCAAGACCGTGTTCCCCGGCCAGACCGTGGAATACACCGTGCGCGTGGACCCGCAGATCCCCGCGGACCAGGCATATTCGGTGACCGCCATCAAGCTGAGCGACACCTATTCCGAGTACACCACCGCGAACAAGCAGACCCTGGAGATCACCGACCTGGGAACCGGCGGCATCATCCCGAAGAGCGCCTACAAGGTACAGTGGGACGAGAAGGCCCACTCGTTCGAGGCCACGTTCACCAAGGACTGGGTTGCCGCCAACTGGAAGGCCGGCTCCAACCCGCGCGTGCTGCTGCGCTTCGAGGCCAAGGTGAACGAGGACGCGCCCACCGACAAGACCGTCGGCAACAAGGCCGCGCTGACCGTCAACAACGGCGTCACCCCGTCCAACAAGGTCGAGAACGAGCCGCCGGTCATCAAGCCCTCCAAGCAGGACACGCAGAAGGACCCGACCATCAACATCGACGGCAAGACCGCGCTGCTGGGCGACGAGATCTACTACCGCGTCACCCTCGACGCCAGGCAGGACAACCAGGCCTACAAGGTCTGGAGGCTCGGCATGACCGACGACTACGACGACGAGTACCTGAAACTCGACGCCACCAACGTGGAGATCACCGACGAGACCGGCAAGGACGTCACCGACAAGTTCAACATCCAGGACAAGGACGGCGCGCTCTACGCCTACGCCAAGCTGGTCGACACCGAGATCCCCGCGACGGGCGAGACCGTCAAGGGCGACCCACAGCCGGAAGACCTCAAGACCTACAGCGAGTCCGACGAGCATGACCCGCTCACCCAGCCCGCCATCGACCAGACGCTCCTCGGCCACACGTACACCGTGACCATGCCGATGACCGTCATCAAGGTCACCGACGGCTACACCGTGAAGAACAAGGCCACGCAGGTGCTCAACAAGATCCGCAAGGACACCAACGAGGTCACGAACCCCCTGAAGCCCATCAACCCGGCCAAGGACGTGACCGTGAAGGTCGGCGGCGCATCCGCCAACGGCAAGAGCATCTACAAGGGCCGCAGCTTCCTCTACCAGCTCGACAGCTCCATCCTGCCGGCCAACCGCGCCTACCCGCAGGTCGACAAGTGGGACATCGTCGACTCCCTCGATCCGGCCTTCGACGAATACACCGGCCAATGGGCCGTGTACGCGACCCGCGACCTGCTTTCAGGCGGCGAGGCCCTCGCGTCCAAGGGCGACAGGATCGCCGGCTCCGGTTTCGACAGCTCGAAGCTCGGCGGCGACCTCTTCACCCTCTCCGCGGCCACCGTCGACGGCCGCAACGTCGTCACCATCGAAGCGACCGACCGCTACAGGGCCCTCGTGTCCGACGACTCCCATGAGGCCGGCTGGCGCGCCTACATCCAGTGCAAGCGCCTCGCCGTGACCGACCGCCACGAGAATCAGTTCACGGAGCACTACAACGACAAGACTCTCGAATCCAACGTCGTGTGGACCCGCACCCCGGACATGACCCCGAGCATCGACGTCCAGAAGTGGGATCGCAAGTCCGGCTGGCCGAACGGCGACCGCGACAATTCGAAGGACGCTTTGACCGTCTCCGGCGACACGGAGATCGTGTTCACCATCACGAACACGAGCAAGACCGATCCCGACACGAAGCAGGGCGCGGTGTTCCGCACCAAGGACATCAAGCTCGAGGACTCCACCATCGTCGGCGACGGCGAGGTCGTGGACCTCAAGTACCCGGCCGACTGGGACACCAAGGTGCTCAAGCCCGGCGAAAGCGTCGAGGTCACCGGCACGCTCAAGGGCGTCACCAAGACCCACACCGACCGTGCCAAGGTCACCGGCACCCCGTTGACCGAATGTCCGGTCGACACGTCGGCCCCGTTCGGTGACGGCACCTCGGACGACGAATCCGGCTCCAAGCCCGAGGCCGAGACCGAGAGCAAGTCCGATGACGTCGTGACCATCGACGGCAAGGACTACTGCGCGGACACCAAGGTGGAGTCCGCCACCGACGACTGGAACGGCTACCGCAAGAGCCTCGCCCAGACCGGCGCGGGCATCGCGCTGATCGCGCTGGCCGCGGTCGTCGTGCTCGGCGGAGGCGCGGCCCTCATGGCCGTCTCCCGCCGCCGCAAGGCCCCGCAGGCCGACGACAAGGACTGACGGCCGTCCGAAACCACGTCGCGACGGGATCCATCCCGCCGCGACGACCGGCGCCCCCTCGGGGGCGCCACCCCAAGCCCATGACCCACGGCGGGGCCCTTCATCCCGAATCTTCTTCTCTTTCTCCAAAAGCCGCTTAGGGATGGGACGGCACCGGGTCCGACCCCCGGCATGGGCACGCAGAAAGGAACGCCCCGGCCTCGATTCCAGAAAAACTGGAAACGGCAGGGAAGCCCGGCGCGCGGCGGCGGGACCCGGCCCCACCGGCGAACGGTCGGCGGGGCCTTTTCCATACCATCGTCCGAGCCTCTTCGAGTTCGTCGGGAACGTCCAAACCGGAGCCTTCTCGACGGCCATACCGTGGTCATGTCATCCAAAACATCGAAAGGAAAACATCATGTACGGAATCACCATCGCGGCAGACAGCGGCAGCGTCGTCACCAGCGCGTTGCAGCTCTTCAGCCAGTTCGCCATCATCGGCGGCGGCCTGTGGGCCGTGTGGGGCGTCATCACCCTGGCCGGAGGACTGAAGGACCAGAACGGCCCCGCCACCCAGTCGGGCGTCTGGCAGGTCGTCGGCGGCGGCCTGATCATCGCGGCCGCGGCCCTGTTCTCCAACATCGCCCTGTAGACGGGAGGCCACGCATGGTCGATTTCATCGTCGGTATCCTCAACTCGATAGGGTCCGGCGTCGGCGACGACCTCGTGGCCGACCTGCTGAAGACCCCCGCCGAATACAACGCGGGCATGTACCAGCTGAGCCTGACCGTCGCCCGCTCGGCGGTCAAACCCATAGCCAGCACGATACTGGCGATCATGTGCGTCCTGGAACTCGCCAGGGTCAGCACCCGGGCGGACGGCGACCGAGAGCTGGGCGTCAAGCTCGTCGCCATGGCGATGTTCAAGCTCACGCTCGTGTTCACCGCGGCCCAGCACAGCGAGCTCATGCTCCAGGCCATCGACGAGATCGGCGACAGCGTGCTCGGCGGCATCCATTCGGCGGCACCCACCACCGGCGCGTCGTCGGGCCTCGGCCTTGGCGACAGCATGCGCGACGCCATAGACTCCGCCGGCTGGATGGGCCAGATACCGTGCCTGATCCTGCTGCTCATCCCGTTCCTCGTCTCCAAGGGCGCGACCATCGTCGTCACCGTCGTCATCCTCCTGCGCTTCGTGCAGATATACATGCTCACCGCGTTCAACCCGCTGCCGATCGCTTTCATCGCCCAGGAGGAGACCCGCCAGTGGGGCATCAACTACTTCAAACAGTACGCGTCTCTGGTGTTCCAATGCGCGACCCTGTATCTGGCGATCCTCATGTACCGCACGCTCGTGGGCGGCACGCTCAACCCGAGCAAGTTCAAGGACGGCGACAGCCTCTCCGGCTGGGTGATGGACAACTTCACCGGCCTGCTCCTGGCGAGCGTCATGCTCATCGGCATCGTCATGGCGGCCAACTCCGTCGCCAAGAAGCTCTTCGGCGGCGAATGAAACACAACGCAATCCACGAAAGGAAGCAAACATCATGGCGTTGCAGATGCCCGTCTACAGGGAACTGACCACCATCGAGTCGAAGGTGTTCATGGGGATGAGCTGGAGGCAGTGCCTCGCCGCCGTCATCCTCGCCATCGTGTGCGGGGGAGGATACGTCGGACTGTGGCTCGGGCTGGGCATGGACCCCAACCTCGCCATGTACCTGATCTTCCCGCCCGGCCTGCCCGTGGCCATATGGGGATGGGTGAGGCCAAAGGGCCTCATGCCCGAGAAATACCTGAAATACATCCTGCGCCACTACACGCAGCGCGAGGTCTATCTGCTCGACGGTCCGGGCAGACCATACCGCACCGGCGCGAAACCAACGATCAAGGAAAGGTGAGGAATGTTCGGAAAGAAGAAACCCCAGGTCGCGCCGGACGAAGACGATGCCGAAGCCAGGGCGAAGGCGCGGAGAAAGAAGGCGACGCGTCTGCCGAAGGGCGTCAAGCAGCTCATCGGCTACGACGCGATGCTGCGCAACGGGATCGCCAGCCTGGGCGACGGACGGTGGAGCGCCACCATCCTCTTCCAGGACATCAACTACCAGCTGAGCCCGGAATCCCATCAGATGGAGATCATCGACCGGTGGGCCAAGCTCATCAACAGCTTCGAGGCCGGGCAAAACGTGCAGATCGCCTCCTACACGCGCTCACGCGGCGTACGCGAGATCCTCGCCGACGTGATGATGGGCGAGACCGGCGACAGCCTCGACCACTACCGGCTCGACTACAACCGCCTCGCCCAAGGCAAACTCGAATCCGTCAGCCGCAACACCAGCACCGTCAAGACCCTGACCGTCACCGTCCGCGAAAGCGACGAGCAGGCCGCCGTCGCGACCCTCAACGCGTTGTGCAACAACCTCGTCAGCCAGATGCGCTCCATCGACGCATGCAAGGCCACCCGACTCGACCGCGAGCACCGGCTGCGCCTCATGGCCGAGGTGCTCCGGCCCGGCGAGGAGTTCCGGTTCGACGAACGCCGGTTCGAGCATCAGCCCGGCAAGCCCGACACCAAGGACCTCGTGTGCCCGTGGAGCATCGACGCGCGAAATCCCATCCAGCTGGACATCGAATCCCTGGACTCGAAATACCTGCACCGCACCATGTGGGTGTCCAGTCTGCCGCCGGAACTGTCCGACCAGCTGGTCAACGACCTGACCGGCCTGCGCGCCCGCGTCGACGTGAGCATCCACCTGGCGCCCATGGACCGCGGCGAAAGCATGACGCTCGTGCGCCGCAAGAACGCCGAGGTCAAGATGCAGATCATGGACCAGCGGCGCAAGAACCGCAAGCAGGGCCTCGACCCCGACGACCTTCCCGACGACCTCGCCGACCAGCAGGAACAGCTTGGCCAGCTGCGCGACGAGCTGCGCTCCACCAACCAGAGGCTCGTGGACTCGATCATCGTGATCGGCGTGTCCGCGGCAAGCCAGGAGGAGCTGGAGGTCGCGTGCAGGAACGTGAAGGCCAAGGTCAACGCGCAGTCCTGCACGGCCGAGAGCCTCAAGTTCATGCAGATGGAGGGACTGACGGCCGAGCTGCCGCTGGGCAACAACCCCCTGCCCATGAAGCGGACCCTGACCACGAACAGCGCGGCCATCCTCATCCCGTTCACCACGCAGGAGGTGTTCGAGCCGCACGGCCTGTTCTACGGGTCGAACGCCCGGAGCGGCAACCCGATCCTCGCGGACCGGCGCAGCCACATGAACTCCAACGGATTCGTGCTCGGCACGTCCGGCGGCGGCAAATCCTTCACCGTCAAACAGGAGATCGCCGGCATGTTCCTCAACCGTGACGACGAGGTGATCGTCATCGACCCGGAACGCGAATACCTCGCCCTCGCGGCCGCGTTCGGCGGACAGATCATCCAGATCAGCGCCGGCACCGGCACGCGTGTCAACCCGATGGACATCGTCCTGGAGGACGATTCGGCCTCCGACCCCGTCAAGGACAAGACCAACAACGTGGTCTCCATGATCGGCGCGCTCATCGGCGGCATCGACGGCCTCGACCCGCTCCAGAAGGGACTCGTCGACCAGTGCGTCAGCAACCTGTACACGCGTTACCGCAACCAGGGCGGGGGAGTGGTCCAGCCCACATTGCAGGACCTGCACGACGAATTGCAGGCGGGCGGCGACCAGGTGAGCCGGTACCTCGCCGACGCGCTCAACCCGTACATCACCGGCTCCATGAGCGGCTTCAACGGCCAGACCAACGTGGACCTGTCCAACCGGTTCACCGTGTTCGACGTGTCCGGCCTGTCCGGCGAGCTGCGCACGTTCGGCATGATGGTCGTCATCGACCAGGTGTGGAACCGCGTCATCCGCAACAAGGCCAACGGGCGGCGCACCTGGCTGTACGTCGACGAGTTCCACCGCTTCTTCTCCAACCAGTACGCCGCCGCCCAGTTCAAGGACATCTACAAGCGCGCCCGCAAATACGGGCTCGGCGTGACCGGCATCACGCAGAACGTCGAGGAGATCCTCGACCTCCAGGACGCGCGAGAGATGCTGTCCAACAGCGATTTCCTCATGCTCCTGAGCCAGAACAGCACCGACGCGGACGCGTTGTGCGAGCTGCTGACCCTGAGCGAGGAGCAGCGCCAGTACTTCACCGGCGTGCTGCCCGGCCAGGGACTCATGAAGATCGGCAGCGCCTACGTGCCGTTCGACGGGCGCATCCCCGCGGGCGGCGACCTCTACCGGCTGTACTCCACGACCTTCCAGGAAGGAAAGTAAACGCATGAGCGGAACCCAAGCCCACCACGCCGGAGGCACACGCGCCCGCATCGGACGCGCGGCCACCGGCGTGGTGTCCAGCGCCGCGCAATTCGGCTCGGACCGGGCCGACATCGCCGATTCCATGGGCCACACCGCCGCCGAGATGGCGGGACGCGCCGGCATGTACGGCATGTCCTCCACCATGCACGGCGTGGGCTGGACGGCCGGCAAGGCGCGGCGCATCATGAACCGTGGCAAACGCGCCCTGCGGTCGGGCAAGGGAATGCGCAAGACGGCCGGCAAACCCAAGGCGCTGTCCGAGGCGAAGCCCAGCGAGAAGATCGGCAAGTTCGCCGCGAAAGGCAAAGCGAGCAAGCGGATCGGCAAGCACATAGGCGCGGGCCTTGGGAACGCCGGCCGTAGCGTCAAACGGATGGGATCCACCGGCATGGGCTGGATGGACGAAGCCGGCGCGAGGCTCACCGTGGCTGACGACGATTTCGCGTCCAAGCTGGGAAGCGCCACACGCGACCTGACCTTCAAAGCGGCACGCGCTGGCGTGAAAGGTGTCAACTCGTCGGCCAAATTCATCTGGCGGCACCGCCGCGCGCCCGTCAAGGCGGCGCGCGACGTTCAAGCCACCGGACAGGCCGCCGTGCGTGCCGCCCGCGTCGCCGCGAACTTCGTGCGCATGGCCGCGTCCCGCGTCATCGCGGGAGCCGCCTCCATCAGCCTTCCCATCCTGCCCGTCATCGCGGCCATGCTCGCGGTGCTCGGCGTGCTCCTGGCCGTCATGGGCGCGTTCCTCGGATCCAACGCCAGCGAATCCACGGTCTCGGGCGTTCCCGCGGAATACGAGGCCGACGTGATCCGCGCCGGATCCATCTGCCAGGTCGTCACGCCGAGCATCATCGCCGCCCAGATCGACCAGGAGTCCAATTGGAATCCGAAGGCCGGCAGCTCCGCCGGAGCGCAGGGCATCGCACAGTTCATGCCGTCCACCTGGGCGTCCGCGGGCAAGGACGGCGACGGAGACGGCAAGGCCGACATCTGGAACCCGCACGACGCGATCTGGAGCCAGGGCAACTACATGTGCAATCTCGCCTCGCAGGTCGAGACGGCCAAGAAGTCCGGGAAACTGACCGGCGACACGTTGGAGCTGACCCTCGCGGCGTACAACGCCGGCCTCGGCAGCGTGCTCAGATACGGCATGGTGCCGCCCTTCGAGGAAACCATCAACTATGTGCGGCGGATCAAGGAACTCGCAGCGACCAAATACACCGCAACGGGGACCGCCGAGGGTGGCACGGTCGGCTCCCTCGAACCGAAACTGACGGTCTCCGGCGGCATCGTGTCCACGGCCGGCATCACGCCGGACACGAGATACCCATGGGGGCAGTGCACCTGGTGGGCCGCGACCAGAAGAGCCGACATAGGAAAACCGATACCAGGGTGGGGCAACGCCGCCACATGGGCAGGTTCCGCGGCGTCGGCCGGCTACACGGTGGACGGCTCCCCATCCGCCGGCAGCGTCATCGTGTTCCAACCGGGAGTATTGGGCGCGTCCGCCGACTACGGGCATGTCGCCATGGTCGAGGAGGTCCGCGGGGACGGGTCGATCCTGATCAGCGAGTCCAACGCGCTTGGCCTCGGCGTCGTATCCACACGCGAAATCAGCGCCTCCCAACTGGCCGCAGCCGGAAATGGCGTCCGCTACATCCACTGAAAGGAAAACCAAGCATGGAACCAAAGAGGAACAGGATCATCGCCGCGACGGGATTTGCGGTCGCGCTCCTCATCCTGGGAGGAAACGTCGCGGTGATATGCGCCGGCAACGGAACCGCGGAGGACACGCAAAGCACCGTCGCCCGGCCGCGAACGAAAACCGAACCCGGACAAAAAACGGCTGGAGACGAAGAGACCGAGCCGGCGACGCCGACGGAGGATGATCCGTGCGCCGACCTCGCGCCGAAAGCGCTCGGCGTCTACATGGGCGGCGAACGAGGCCAACTCGAAGGCGAATACTTCACGCCGGATGCCGCCGGCCTCGACATACCGGCATCATCCATAGCCCCGCAGCCATTGCCCGAGACCGAGTTCACCGGCTTTCCCGTGTCCACGGGGCGGCGGGTGGCGACATGCGCCGTATCCACCGGGCTGGAGGCATCCTGGGTGCTTGACTACACGCTCACTGACGACGGCTGGCGATGCGCGGCGGTCAAGGGCCCATTGGAAGGCGGATACCGGGTGCATGAAGGCAAACCAGAGGAACAAAAGTGATGAAGGCAAACGAACAGGATCAGCCAGTCCTCATCAAAGACGAGGGCGGAGAGGAATGACCAGGATCGACAGGAAGACGGGTGAGCTGATTCTCAGCCCCAAGCTTACGGTCGACCAGCTGTACGCCATGGCCAACGAGCCCGGTTGGCGTCCATGGATGCGCCTAATCGCCGAACATCCACACGCGTGGCCGGAGCTCGCCGAATGGTGGCATACCGCGCAGGAGCAAGGCTTTGACACGGCCGGTGCCGCGCCGCTGCCGCCCGCGTCCATGCGCGGCCGCCGTCGCGTCGCCATACCATCCGCGCCGCTGCCGCCGGAAGACGAGCCGGGGCAGGAACCCGTGTCTGCGCCGGCGGAGCAGTCTCCTCCCGACGATTCCGCGGAGAAGGCCCTGAAGGACGCCGACGACGATTTTGCCGCACTCGAACGAATCGCCGACTTGGAATCGGATACGGCGGACATCCCTCCAATACCGGAAGCAGAATCGTCGGGGTCGGCCGTCACCTACTCGGCCGACCCCGACGATCTGAAGGTGCGCCGCGTCTTCCCGGTCGGGAAAGCGCTCGTCGCGATCGTCATGACCGCGAGCCTCATCGCCGTGTCCTGGATGGGACTGCAAATCAAAAACCGCCGTGCCGCCGCCATGCGGCAAGAGGCGCATGAGACCGCAATCAGCGCATGCGACTCGGCCGAAGCGACACGCAAGACCATCCAGTCCGACCTGGACAGGACCACGGCCAAAGCCTCCAGACTATTGAAGGACACCAGTCGCGGCCAAGTCGCGGATCCCAAGACGCTTGATGCGTTGAATCGGCTCCTGGACGCAAAGACGTCCACCATCAAGGGTTCCTGCGCGCCCGACGCCGTCACATCCGACGTGGACAGGACCACTGCGGCGCTGCGCAGAACGACCAAAGAGCTCAAGAACCGTCTCACCGACCTCAAGACCGCGGCCAAGGCCGTCACCGACAGCAAACTCGACAAGACCGTGGACGACGCGAACGCGCTGTACAAGCAGACCGACGGCAAGGTGGCGGACGACAAGACCCGCGCAAGCCTGCTGGACGCCATCAAAAAACGCGACGCGGACGCCATCGCAAAAGCCGTGAAAGAGGTCAACGAATCGAAGATGGCGAAGGAAAAGGCCGACGCGGAGGCGAAGGCCAAGGCAGAACAGGAAGCCGCTGCGGCCGCCGCGCAGCAGGCGCAGGCATCGCAATCCCAATCGGTTCCACAGCGGCAAACACCCTCATATTCGGGAGGAAGCCAATCCCAATCCCAAGGAAGTTCCGGATCCGGTTCCGAAACCGTTCGACGTCCGTCTTCGGGAGGCTCGTCGTCCTCCAACAATACGGGCGGAGCCTCGCCGGGATGGTCCGTGCCCGCGCCATCAGACGGGGGCACCGGCTTGCCCGGCAGCGATCCGGGGTTGTGATTGGCTTCATGCCGCTGCCTTCCATTCTTTGGAGTGCCTGAGCGTGGATTTCGGTCTGGCGATGGTGGTTCCGGGCCATGCCTTGCGGCTGAGGAACGGGTGCAGTCCTCGCAGGTTGTAGATGCATTTGTCGTTGTCCAATTGCGCGAGCTCGTCGGGTGTGAGGAGTTCGCGGCCGGTGCGCTGGTAGTTGGTGGTGTGGCTGCCGGACACGCCCTTGGAGTCGCTGGTGGTGCGGATGTCGATGGTCTCCTTGCCGAGCAGCTTGCTGAGCCATTCGGTGGTGGACTGCTCGTTGCCGCCGAGGAACAGCACCGAGTCGCAGTTGCCTACGATGGTCTCCCACGAGTCCTTGTACATCGTCTTGAGCTGGGCGATGGTCTGGAGGATGATGCTGACGCTGACCTTGCGCGAGCGGATTGTGGCGATGAGCTTGTCGAAGTTGGGGATGCGTCCCACGTTGGCGAACTCGTCGAGGAAGCAGTGCAATGGCGTGGCGAGGCATTCGCCGGGGTAGGTGCGGCAGCGGCGGATGATGCTGTCGAACAGGCATTGGTAGAAGATCGCGGCCAAAAAGTTGAATGTCGGGTCCTCGTCGGGCAGGGCGAGGAATATGGCCGTCTTCCCGTTGGGATGCTTGTATCCGCCCTTGTGCTCGTCCTGGTATCCGCCGATCCGGTCGATGCCGAGGTTGTCGTCGGAGAGGATCTCGCGGACCGGTCCGACGGTCAGTGGGGCGAGGCGCACGCCGAGGCTGATGATGATGCCCTTCTTGGTCTCTCCGGCGCCCTGGGTGAAGGGCCGGTACTGGCGGGCCGCGAACTTCAGGCCCTGGGCGAGACGCCATGCCTCGCGCAGGTCCGGGTCGTCGTGGTCCGCGTCCTCGCGTTCCCATTCGGCGCGGGTCTCCTCGTATATTTCAGTGGCGGTCCGGGCGACGGCGTCGACCTGGCTTTCCTTGGTCTCGTCCTGTTCGCTGGCTTCGAGCAGGTCGCGCATGTCGGCGACCGCGTTGAGGGTCTGGCCGGTGTCGATGTGCAGGCAGTCCTTGAGGATGTCGTCGGGCAGGTAGTAGACGAACGCGGTGAGTGCGGTCAGGAGGCTGCGTTCGGATTTGGTCCAGAAGTCGTCGGTCTGGTGCTCCTTGGGTGTGGAGCCGTTGGTGTTGTCCATGATGTTGGTGACCAGGCGCATGATCGCCACGTCGGGTTTCGTGGGGTCGATGTAGCGCATGGGGTTGAATTTCGTCTCGCTGGTCAGGTCCACCAGGTCGAGCTGTTTGACCGTGTAGCCCATCGTCTTTAGTTTCCCGCCGGTCTTCGCGTAGAGTTCGCCTTTCGGGTCGGTGCACGCGTAGTTCATGCTGCCCTTGAGGATGTTGGGGATGACGTGGGTGGCGGTCTTGCCGGAGCCGGAGCCGCCGATCACGGCGGTGTTGAGATTGCGGCGCGTGGCCGGGGCGTCGAGGCTCAGGCCCTCGGTGGCCGTCATCTGGAGGTTCTGCCTGGTGTCGCGGTCGGTATACGGGGCCATCTCCCGGCTGGTCGACCAGCGTGCCGACCCGTACTCTTCGCCGTCCCTCCAGTTGCGTCTCATGCTCCACCGGTAGAGGTGGAACAGGCCGACCGCGCACGCGCCGCCCAGTCCGCATAGGAGGCTGGCCCGGTCGAATCCCAGGGCGAGCGGATGCTGGAGCATGATCGTCATGCCGTCTATGATCCGTTTCATGCTTTCGCCGGCGGCGATGCCGGCCTGGACGCGGGCGGCCGCGAGGTCGGAGAGCCAGAATCCCGCGAGGATGGTCAGCGTCTTGACGATGATTCCTCTTGCTTGTTCCATGATTGTTCCTTTCTATTGTTTTCTTTCGGCGAGGTTCTCCTTGAGCCTGGCGCGGAACCGGTCGTACAGCGTCTTCCTGCTGGTGATCCTCCCGTCGGCCGGCTCCGTTTCGGCCTGGGCGTCGCCGCCGGCCGCTTCCGCGTCCTTCGGGGGTGGGAGGGGCGTGACGGTGGTCATGCCGCCCGGCGCGGCGTCGATGCTGAATGGCCGGCCGTCTGCCATGAGCGTGGACATGAGTCGGCCGACGTGGCCGTTGATGTCGATCCATTCGCCGTCGCCGGCCTTGTCCGGTCTGATGCCGCTGACGGTGGTGGTCCGTGTCATCGATTCCCGTCCGGTTCGTCATGGCTGGGATCGAACGCGAGGCTTGTGGCTTCGATGTCGATGCCTGATCCTTCGTCGCCCGCGGTGCCTTTGACCATGAGGCGGGATCCCTTGCGCGCGTGGTCGCGGATGTTCTCCGAATGCTCCCTGCCGCTGGCGTGGATGGTGATTTTCCTCGTGGCTGTTCCCATGGCCATGGTTTCAAGCAGCCAGTCTTCCGCGCTTCTGTTTTGCCGTGGGCTGCTGATGAGTGTGCCCTCGAACCAGATGATGGGTTCCGGCTGGTCGTTTGTTTCTGTTGTCATGCGTGTCTTCTGCTCCTTCGTATGGAATGAATGCGGGGTGGCGCGGAAAGCGCGCCACCCCGTGGCTGGAGAGGACTACAGTCTTGGCCCGTGACGCTTCGTCGTGGAATCGGCCTGTGCGGGCGCCTTGTGATCCGGTTCCGGCCGGTCACGGTCCAGGCTTTGGGCCGGCTGGGGCTCCTTCAACTGGTCAAGCTGGTGGAGCGTCCACGTGGACAGTTCACTGTCGTATGACGCGCGGGTGAGGATCTCATCGCGGTTGTCCCAGACGATCTGGTCGGCCTGTTGTTGGGTGATGCCCGTCCAGTCGCCCTGCGCGTTGATGCGCATGAGCGGGTCCTTTCGCGGGTCCCATCCGCCCATCTCGCGTTTCTCCGCGATGTCCGCGGAGGTGAGGCCGTCTCCGGCGATCTGGACCGCCTTGTCGGATGGGTGGGCGAGGTAGGTGGCGATGTCGTTCTCGGGGTCGTGCGCGTTGACCTCGCCCACGATGCCGTGGAGGATTCTGACTGCGTCCTGGTCGGGGGATTCGTATCGTTCCAGGATGTGGCTC
>OBJP01000200.1_pt1 | contig 53595 bp, 59 predicted proteins | sample 1519821 | NCBI WGS metagenome assembly OBJP01 (sample SAMN04209218, study PRJEB22552) | human gut metagenome | biome: gut; material: feces | host: Homo sapiens | place: USA: Oklahoma | reverse complement strand
GTGGCTGCAAAGCAGCCGCCTAAAAATGTCAAGGTACTCGCTATTTGGCGTTTACAAAGAACATATATTAAAAGGTGCCACTTAAAATGGCACCTTTTTACAGCAATATCATTTTAGTGAATCATCTGAAAATACTTCAGTGCCTCCATAATCGCCGCCTCTTTTTCCGGCGGACACTGCGGCACCTTCGCATCTTCCTTCTTTGACAGATTATAATTCTGTCCCACATCAAGACCACACTTCCGCTTAACCTGGGAGATATACAGGCTGGACACCTTCAATCCATGCTTTTCCAGTACATACTCCTTGATTTCATCATAAGTGGCCTTACTCTCCGCAGCAGTCAAATCCAGCTCGTCCATCTTAATCTCAACCTCGATATGTTGCTTTGCATTCAGTTTGGACAATAAACATACCGTCTCCACATGGCACGAGAGGACAGAAAGTACGTCATTTACCGGGCGGTTCGTCCGACTTGATCCACGGCTCTTTCTGTCCTCTTGGTCGTATGCGAGAACATATCAGTTCCTTTATTTTATAATTCTCTTAAAAACATTTCAGTTGTATAATCGGCTGGTGTCTTTTGAATCAGAGAGAAAATTTTTGATATCCTCTCAAATTCTTCTCGTCTTCTTTTTTGAAGTTCTTCTATAGAAATTTTAAAAAGCAAAGCCCATAAAAAATAAAAATTCTGATCTGTTTTATATTGAACTCCTTTCTTGGAATGATTGAACAATTCCCTTAATTTTTCAGGATCGTCTTCTATCAATATTAATATTTTATTTACAAACAATTCTACATTTTCAAGTGCTTTAACAAATGCCTTAGGATTAGTATTTGATAACTCACTCAATGTTTTTGTAACATTATCTTTACTCATGATTCTAGCGCACATTCTATCATTTCGTTTATAGATATTTAAAAGATTTATTATTTCTGTATGTGGTTGATTCCTCCTATAATCCAGATATCCCAATGATGTTATTAATTCTTCTAATTTCATTCGAGTATCTCTAGCTCTAAAAACTCTTTTTTCATATTGGGCTGCAATTTCTTTTACTTTTATAACTATATCCTTATCTATATATGCATTCCACATTTCAAAAGTATTTTCTTTTATAGGATACGGTTTTGTATTCAAGCGTAGAAATAAATCTATTTGGCTAAAATCAGGATTTTGTTCTGCATCTATCTCAATGATGTCCATCGGGAATTCTAAAGTTTTCTCTTCAAATTTGTCTCCCACCGTTTCTATAGTTTTTCCATTTAGTTCAGAAAGTATTTTTAATTTGGATAATCTAAATTTATCTTTATCAGTGCAAACCGTCTCTCCACGTTCATCAATATATGTTTTTCCCAAGAATCCCAATATCGTAAGTAAACGTTGTTGACCATCTACTACTTCTTTTATCTTATCTCCTCTTTTATAAATGAATAATGGTGGTATATTTATTCCCAATAAAATACTTTCCATCAAATAAGAGGCTTTCTGTATATTCTTAACCTCAGATCTTTGATAATTTGGTCTTATCAAAAATCTAGATTTTTTCATATCTGAAATAATATCTTCTATGGTTAAAGTCTCCGGTAATGGTTTATTAATTTTATAATGTGAAATTTCATCTTTTTCACTTGTAGACTCCATCATTTTTGAAAAAACATCAGGATTTTTCATATATTTTTGAAAATCAATTTCAAAAACATCTTGGAATATGTTTGCAATAAAATTATATCTATTATTAATCGCAGAATAATAATGACTACCGGTGGATTCAAAAATCAACTCCATACTTTTCTGAGAATTATTTATAATATGATTCCATAATTCCGGATAACATTTTGCATTATTAATATACTCAAATATTTTTTCAATATTATCATCACTAATCTCTCTACCATTATCCAAAACAATATCTATTGCCCAATATAAAACTTCATAAAATAGATTATTATTGCATAAATAAGCATTCTTCTCTTTACATATTGTATTAAATTTAATTAAATATGTTATTACCGTAATAAATTTATCCAATATTTTTGTTTCATTTTCATTTGCCACTTGAGCATAATAATATTTACATATTATTTCCGCTTTTGAACTACCTTTTGAATAACTATATATCGGAATTAGGGGTAGCGTTATAAGATTTCTAACTAAAGAAACCACAATATTCACTTTGTCTCTTTTATTTGCTTTCTTTTTACTTTTAGGAAGGATGATCTCACACAAAAAATCATAAAGTTTATTATCATTATATATTTTGCTGTACAATTGATTTGACAAATTATCATCAATATATGCCGCTCTGTCAATATCATATTTCTGCAATGGTGTAATTCCAGAATTATATCGTCTAAAAATTTCCTTTTTTATTTTTTCCTCTTTTTCTTCATCCAATTTTGGCTCATCAACTACATTAAATTGTAAAATACGAATCCTAGTATCTTCAAATAATTCTCTAGTACTCTCATCTAATTGGCTGTATTTCTTCCCTTCAAGAACTTTTAAACTATGTAATCCCTTACCTTTTAAGACAAGTTTATCCTCTAAAAAGCGCTTTATGGTTTCATATCTTTGTCTTCCGTCTATAACTTCATTTTTATCTTTAGTTTGAAATAAAACCAAAGGTGGAATTTCTGTTCCTAATAAAATACTTTCAATAAAATATGTAGCTTTTTCTTCATCCCATACATAATTTCTTTGAAAATATGGTTTATAATTTATTTTTCCTGAATATCTCTGGTTTAAAAAAATTGATGAAACCTTTTTAACAATATTTTCAATCTTCAACTTTTCTTTAAAAATATCTGTGATATCAGAATAATCCAATTGTATATTTGACATTGTAAATCTCTCCTGTAGTTTTAGTAATTATTTTATCTGCACTCTTTCCTGTAACTTCTTACTCGAAAATCCATCAATGGAGTTCGAAATAATCGATCCTTGAAAAAAGAATTCATTATTATAATTATGTCTCATTTTTACCAAGCCATCTAATGCAAAACGAAATACATACTGCCAAGATTTATCTCTAAAAGAGGATATAATTTGATGAAGACCTGGAAGCCATTCATAAATGTATCTACACTCGTCATATATCGTCACATCTGTAAACATAAGATTAGACTTCGCTATATAATGATATCGTGCATTATGTAAAACATTATTATGCATCGGATAGGACAGTTGATTAAGTATAATATCAAAGAACAAATTACTATGTGGTTTGTCCAAAAATTGATATACATTTCCTTCTGTTTCAAAAAAATTCTTTATTTCCTCAACATCATTTTTTAATTCAATTTCTCCATTTCTTAATAGTACAATTATTTTTAGTCCTTTTAACAAATCGCTATAATTACCTATTTCTCCTAGAAAACATCGACTTTTTTCTCCTAAAATTTTCTTCTTCAAAAGACAATTTACTGTAAAAAAATATCTTGCAATGGAATTTCCTTTTGATAAATAGATAAATTCTTCATCGCTTTTACTATCTATTATTGCTAAATTTAATATTTGATTTAGATATGGATTTCGTACAATTCTTTCTAAAGGAACTATAACTGCTGGAATATCACGCAGAACTGCGGATATATATTCCCCATAATAGTAACTAAAATTTTCTCTCACTTTTATTAAAATCTGATTATATTTTTCACTTATAATTCCATATTCATTTATTTCAAATTCTTCAGAAGGATATTTCTTAAAAAACATATATTGCGATACTACTTCATAATAATCATTGATTGTATCTTTCGTAATATCAGGCATAGCAAAATTTGTTATAATTACTCCTGGTGAATTCAAACGATGATTCAAGCATAATGTTAAAACGCATCTTAATGAATGTTGAGCAGATGGCACGCTTCCACATGCATCTATATATACAATATCAAATTTTTTAGGTGTCTGCTGAAAGAAGGTTTCAATATTTTGCTTTAATATTCTAGGCTGAGGATACTCTCCTCGCTCAAAATTAGCTAACGCCTGTTTATATGCTTGAGCATCAGATTCAAAAGCCCATATATTTTGAGGTAATATTCCCAAATTAGTTAATTCCTTAAAATCATTACTTGGCTCCGGACCGCTCAAATAGCAAACCATCATCTCTTCTGGTCTTTTTGTACCTATTAATGAATCATGTAATTTTTCCCAATTTGTTATATAAGAAATATTGATTTTCTCAGCCTCCGCTTTATTTTGGCTAATATCTTCTGATAAAGTATAATAATCATATATTTTGCGCACATAATTTCTCTCAACGCAACATGACTGTTCTCTTTTTGCCGTTAAAATTTCTACTGCTTTATAAATTGCTTTGTGTCTTACATTTTGTTTTGTATATTGATTATATTTATAGGCTTCTTTCGTACTAATCCACTCCTCATTTATGTATTAAATATCTGGTATCAAATTTTAGCACACCACTTTAATTCTGACATATAGGACACTTTTTATCATTTTCATCCCGCATAATATCAAGAAAAACTTTCATTTTTCATTAAACCGTGTGACATACTGATTTACTTTTGTTTCTCATATGTACTCCAAATAAAGTCAACGAATGTAATGCTACTTCCAACTGCCAGCTTTGCATGGCGTTCTTCCAGTCCTTGAAAAAATGCACTTTTCCCATGTCCGCTACCAAATGGATTTCTTATTTCTGCCAACTTTGTCGGTATTGCCCTTAAATTTCCTAAAACAGCCTTTATAGCATCCGCACCCTGGTCTGTTTCATGTATATTTGCCGGTAATAAATTCAGTGCCCCCATCGCTTTATTTGTAAGTTGAGGAACATCATCGTTTTTACTCCATTCAATGCCCAACTCATCCAAAATCGTTTTACAGCAACTCTCTATAAGCTCTTTTGCAAGTCCAATAGCATTTGTTGGATTCGTTGACTGCATAGAAACCATTAACTCTATTTGCTGAGACATATATTCACTTGAAAATTTACCTTTCAAGTCATCCGCCGTTTTAGCAATAGCAGATGAACCGCCTTCCAATCTATCTATGATAGACTTACACTTTTTGTAGATTCTTGCGTATCTTTCATCGTATCTTGAAATGCTACTTCCCCAATACAAATCATCCTCATAATTTTCATTGTACTCATATTCCATATTCTCTTCATAATAATGAAATAAATCAGAAAGCAACTTAAGCCTATTCTCATCGGATGCACTATTCAAGTATGCTGTAAGAGACTTTCCTTTTGAAAGACCATACTTGGCACATAACGCTTCTCCTATGCTGTTTGTTGTAAACACATCAAAATCATTAGTTGAGAAGTTTAGAACATATCCGCTTCTATTAAACAGCATCAGAAATGTTCCTTCTTCCTGTTTCGTTATTACAGCTCCTGGCATAATACACTTTCTCTCCTTATTCATTGCTACCTATTTTTATTTCATATCCATCCGGCAACACAAACGCCTGCTCATATCCGACATCTAACACCTCTGCAATCTTCGCCATTTCCTCTGAGGATACGGTACCACGCTGCAGCTTCTTATTAAAATTCTGCGGAGTCTGACCAATCCGTCTGCAAAGTTCCGCAAGGCTGATATTCATTCTATCACACAATTCTCTGATCATATCCGATGTTGTCATCTTCCACCTCCATCAGTATAGACCAATTATAAACCTTCTGGTTGATAAATACAAGTTACCTCCTTTAAAATTAACAGCCTATTAAAAAAGCACCTTGCAGCCGCTTCAAAAGCCACAAGGTACCTCATTCATTCTGTTATTTACCTCTCCACATCCACCTTCGCCCCGGATTTGAACTCCACCTCAAACCGCTCATCATAAACCGTGACCTTCTCAATCAGCCGCCGCACCAGCAGTTCATCATACTCCGTGACCGCTGTAGACTGCTGTTCCAGAAATTCTCGCATCTCCCTGATTCGCTGTTTTAGTCCTTCCCGCTCAGCGCTCTCTACCAGAGCATTCTGCTTCAATTCCCGCAGCCTGTCAATCTCATCCGCAACACTGTTATAATCCTTTTTCGAATTCGCCAATTTCAGAAGTTCCTTTTGCAGTTCCAGCAGCTTGGCTTCAATCCCTTCCGATGAGGATTCATCCCCCTGCCGGATCACTGCCTCCACATTCTCCTGGAGAGTGGCCATCATGTTTTCTCTGTTGCCCAGCGCAAGGTTGATTGCTTGTACCACCGCTGCCTGCAGATCCAGCTCCTGAATGGTCGGCGCGTCACAGGCGGTTGGTCCATGTTCAACGCGGGTACAGCACCGCCACACGGTGGAGTGCTTTCCCCGGTTATTCCATGCGATCCGCCGGTAAATCTCGCCGCACTTGGAGCAGTAAACAATGCTGGATAAGGCATACTTGCTGCTGTAAACCCGCTTTTTCCGGTTGGCTCCGCTGTGGAGGTTCGCCCGCCGGATCATCTCCTCCTGTACCTGCATATAAAGGTCACGTGGAATGATGGGCTCATGGCTGTTTTCCACATAATACTGTGGGACAATCCCCTTGTTCTGCACCCTCTTTTTATTGAGGAAGTCAACAGTATAGGTCTTCTGCAAAAGGGCGTCTCCGATGTACTTTTCATTCTGCAGGATCTTCTTCAGTGTTTCCGGACGCCACTTCGTTTTCCCAGCCCCAGTAAGAATCCCGTCTGCTTCCAGGCCACGCCCGATCTGGAGCAGGCTTGCCCCTTCCAGGTACTCCCGGTAAATCCGCTTTACCACTTCCGCCTCTACAGGCTCTATGATCAGATTTCCTTCCTCATCCTTTGTGTAACCCAGAAAACGGCTGTGGTTGACCCGGACCTCTCCGTTCTGGAAGCGGTACTGCAATCCGAGTTTGATGTTCTGGCTCAAAGACTGGCTTTCCTGCTGTGCCAGGCTCGCCATAATGGTGAGCAGCACCTCACCTTTGGAATCCATGGTATTGATGTTCTCTTTTTCAAAGAAAACCGGGATGTTCTTCTCCTTCAGTTCCCGGATATATTTCAGGCAATCCAGCGTGTTTCTGGCAAACCGGCTGATGGACTTGGTAATGATCATATCAATGTTCCCGTCCATGCAGTCCTGGATCATGCGGTTAAATTCCTCCCGCTTTTTCGTATTCGTTCCGGTGATCCCGTCATCGGCATAAATCCCTGCCAGCTCCCATTCTGGATTCTTCTGGATAAACTGCGTATAATGTGCCACCTGCACCTCATAGCTGGATGCCTGCTCTTCACTGTCCGTGGAGACCCGGCAATAAGCAGCGACTCTCAGCTTTGGCCGTTGCCCAACTGCAGCGGTATTTCCTACCCGCTTTCTGGCCGGGATCACAGTAATATTCCTACTCAGTTCCATCCATATCCACCTCGCTCTCAATCAAACTGTATGCATATGCCGCCTGTTCAAAGGGATCGTCAGAAACCTTTTTCACTGCAGGCATGGTAAAATTGGTAGGGAAGAGGATGTCCTTCTTTCCTTCCAGTTCCCATATCCGCCCCAATGCCTTTGCCCGGTCCATGCGTATTTCTTCTGCCTTATCGAAGGTTTCTTTGTCGATAATGGCAGGATAGTAATCATCTCCAAGATACTTCTTATTCCGGAGCATCCTGCCAGCACTTCCGTGGTACAGCTTTAATCCGACTTTCTCGGCGGCGGGCATAAGCGCCATGCCGGAAATATAGTTCTGAAAAAAATCCCGCACCGTGGCGGCCTGTTCTTCATCGATGACCGCCCGGCCATTTTCAATCCGGTATCCATACGGAATGTGTCTCATGGTTCCACCAGCCTTTCTTTCAAGGACAGTCCGCATTTCCATTCAAAAACCACTTCTTTTCTGGACAGTACGGTGATCCGCTCCACGAAGGAAAGGAAAATTTCATCATCGAATTCCGTCATCATGGTTCCTTTGGATGTAAACCGGAGCAACCGCTGCAATTCCTCTATTTTGACCATATCTCCATTGACAGAGCGCATCAGCCCATCCTTTTCCTGCCGCAGGGCTTCCGCTTCCGCTACAAGTTCATTACTTTCCTTATTAAAAAGAGCAGGCTCCAGATAGCCGCTTGCCATCAGGTTCGTCAGCACCTGTTTCTGCTCCCTGTTTTTCTCGATTGCCGTTTCCAGTTCTTCAATCTTTAGCAGCCGGGATTGATCATTCAGTCCCCGCAGGCTTTGCAAAAGAGGACGCAGCACCATCTGATGTCCAAAGACCAGCTTATTCATCATGGTAACAAACGCCAGTTTCAAAGCATCATCGGTGATGTATTTCTGCGAACAGCTTTCCTTATCTTTCAGATGATTGGCACAAGCCCAGGCCACATATTGGCCGCTGGGTTTATAATGCATCCGTCTCTTATATTTTCCGCCACATTCTCCACAGCAGATCCGGCCGGAAAAACCATACCGGTTCTGGTATCTCCCAGTGTCATGACCATTTCCTTTTTCACGCCCTCGCTGTTTCAAAACTGCATTGGCCAGTTCAAACTTTTCCCTGCTGATAATCGCTTCATGGTGGTCCTGCATCAGGTACTGGTCAAGCTCTCCCCGGTTTTGGTGTCGGTTAAAGCTGCTGTCCGTATAGGTTTTCTGGAACAGGACGTCACCCGTATACTTTTCATTCCCGATGATGGCGTTGACGGTACCCGGTGTCCAATGTCCGCCCTTCTTGGTAGCAACGCCACGCTCATTCAGTTCCTCCGCAATCTCGTGGGTACTTTTCCCCGCAAGCGTGTCCGCAAAGATCTGTTTCACGATCTCCGCCTGCTCCGGCACGATCACCATCTCCCCGTCCACATTGTCATAACCATATGGGGGATAGGAAATGATGAAGGTTCCATTCTGAAAGCGTCGCTTGATACCCCACTTCTCATTTTCAGAAATGGACACCGACTCGCTTTCTGCCAGACTGCTTAAAATGGAGAGCATTAATTCACTCTCCATGGAGCCCGTGTTTAAATTTTCTTTTTCAAAATAGATGTAGATATTTAAGTCCAGTAGTTTCCGCACCAGTTCCAGACAATCCGTGGTATTTCTGGCAAAACGGCTGATGGATTTGGTAATGACGAAGTCAATCGTTCCTCTCTCGCAGGCGGCAACCATCGCCAGCAGTCCGTCCCGCTTTTCTTTTTTCGTACCGGAAATACCTTCGTCATAGTAAAGTCCGGCAAACTCCCACTCATCATTGGATTTGATATAATTCTCATAGTGGGCCTTCTGCGCTGCCAGACTAACAAGCTGTTCATCTCTGGCTGTAGATACCCGGCAGTAGGCCGCTACTCTAAGTTTTCTCTTTTCGAGGAGCATATTCTCTTCAATTTTTGTGATCCGTTTCATCCTCTCACCTCTCTTTCGGTACGGACATATTCGCTCTGACATCTGCAAATAGCAAGTCATTTAGGGCATAATCCGAGCCAGATAGGGAGAGAAAGATTGGCGGTTTTTCGCCGTAATTTTGTCTAATTCACCCTCAGAAATCAGCTCCGCCTCCCGCAGCTTTTCCAGCAGTTTTTGCGCCATGTAATAGTCAAATTCCCTTTGCAGCTCCTCATCTGTGAATAGTTTCCTCTCTGCTGTCTGATTCTGAAAACCAGCCGTCACCTTCGTTACCTGCATGGTATTCCTCCTATCCGAAGGATGCCTCCTTCAAAATACGGAGATTTCTACAGCGTTTTGAGGGGGTATTACAGACAAAAAAATAAAGCCCGCAGGCCATGCATCTATCGCACAGCCCACGGGCCTCCTGTTCTTTCCGTTTTATTTAAAGCCGTTTACAGTAATCCAGGGAAATCCAACCAGCGCCGCTCTTGAGTTTTCCCCAGCCATTAGTCGATCCGGTGCCGGATTTCACCTCGGTAATCGTGAACACACCTTTCCCCGTATATTTTCCCGTCTTGCCATAGTTCGTACCAGGGCCTTTACGGATGTTCAGATCTGTTGCCGTTACCTGTACCAGAAAAGAGCCGGTCGAACTTCCAGAGCCGGTCTGCTTTCCGGTATAAACCACCTTTCCGCTCTCATCAAATACAGAATAGCCAGCATTGGAGTCAGCGCATCTCTTGGCGTTATCCAGATTGTTGAAAGCCCCCTTCTGGCTCTTGGCGTCCGACCAGCTTTTGCGGACACGGTATAAGACCGATCCTGTGGAGCCAGAGGAAGAACCTCCCAGTGCCGCCGTTACCTTGGAGGCCAGATCTCCAAGCCGGGAATACAGCCAGTCCCCCGGACAGGATTTGTTGGCAAACCAGCGATGGACGGTGAGTACCATCTCATCAGACTTCGGCGAGTAATTCAGCGTCTTATTCTTATCCCCCAGCCAGAGAAGTTTCTTCTTCCCATTCCGTTTGCAGATGTCCGTACACAGTTTCACGAGGGAATTGTAAACAGCGGTGGTCATTGCGTAGGGATGATTCAAATCGCTGGCGCACTCGATGGTGACAGCCCTCTGGTCGTTGGCGCTGCTGGAAGAACACCAGGAGCGGTTCTTCTCCTCCACGCAAAGGGCGATCTTCCCGTCTTTCCCGATGCCATAGTTACAGCTGGCCTCTCTGGACGGGCTGGTAAAGCATCCGCAGATGCTCTCCGCCGTCAGCTGGCCAACCACACAGTGTGGCGTGATCCGGTCAATGGAATGCGTCCTCTGCCCGGAGTGGTTGGGGCTGAGTTTTGTGTAAGATACAAGGGAACTGTTTGTGTAAGCCATTATTCATTACCTTCCTTTCCGTTTTCTGCTCTGTCATGGAGCTGTTCTAATACCGTTTTGATCTTTTCCGGGATCGGAAGTCCCAGGTGTCCTGCATTCTCCAGCAGGCTCACGCCTTCATTGGAGATGTAGAAAAAGATCACCGCTGTCCGTAAGACCGCCCCAGTTCCGATCACCTGCACATCGATGATGTTTGCAATCCCGACAAGCAGGAAGATCAGCACTTTGCGGAAGATCCCTTTGAAGCCGACCGCGCTGGATAACTCCCGGTTGATGATGGCGCACATCACACCCGTGACGTAGTCGATCACCACGAAGGCGAGCAGGGCATAAAGCAAGCCATCACAGCCGCCAAGGAAATACCCCAGCCAGCCGCCCACAGCGGAAAAAATGAGTTGGATGGTGTTCCAGAATTCTTTCATGGTGCGTTCCTCCTTTGAAATTTTGGTATGAAAAAAGCGGCTACCCCGAAGAGTAGTCGCTGATTTCCAGAAAATATAAAGTTATGCTGTCCGCTTCCACATATAGCAGACGATATAGGGCTGCAGGTTGGTGTGGGAGCCACCACCTCCCGTATTTGCGTTCTTTCCTTTTGGAGTCAGTGAGTGAGTATGCGCCCCAGCACTGCTGGTCGGGGAGGTAGCCTGCGCCCCAGAAGTTCCTGCACTATGCACTGTATAGCGGCTGCTGCCTGCACCTCCATCCGTATCACGGCCAATATTGTGCGTATGACCACCTGCACTGTTGGTCGTGGTAGAACTTCCGGTGAATGTATGCGTATGGCTTGGCATCTGGCTGGTAGTCAGAGTAACCGCCGATGCGCCACCAGTTTTCTCCACCGTATTAAAGTTGCTATCCGATGTGTTAATTCCTACCGGCACCCGGCCGCTGCCCCATGCCACCCACGTCCCGCCAAAATAGGTGGAAGGATTGGTTGAGCTAACACTCATATAAATGCTTCCCACGGGGTACATGGTCTTGGCAAACTGCTGGATGTATTCCTTCAGCAGCATCCCATAGACCTTCACATCCCAGTTCTCGGCCACCTCGAAGGTATTATCGCTTTCTGATACCTTCCCAATCGCCACGCCTTTGCCGCCGCTCTTAAAGTCCATGACCACGGCAGCCGTGGAGACGATCTCCTGTACGGAAATGGTGGAAAACGCATCCTCCAAGGTGTAGCGCACATCATAGGAGGTCTCCGTAGAAATCTGCCCCCGGCCATAGGTAAAAGCTGTATTGGAGGCAAAGGTCACCCCGGCGTCCGTCCACTGCTCCGCAGCCACCTGCTTGTACTGGACAGAAGTTTTGAGAGTATTCTTCCCGCCACAAGTGGAATAGCCAAAGGACACCATCGCATGGATGTATGTCCCGTCATCATCCAGCGTCCCATTGCTTAAGCACCGCTGAGACAGGGAAGAGTTGAAGTATGGTGGGGAATAAGCGGTCACCGTGATGGAAACGGACGCCTCCGCCGATACCCGACCTCTGGAATCCGTCACCGTAGCCTTAAAGGTGATCGTCCCGGAATTATTGAGAAATCCTGTGGTCAGCGTGGAAGCGGAACCACTGTACCCACCGCCGGTAATGGAGTAGGACTTGATGGTGGAGCCATAACTTCCCGCCGCCCCGTTGATCGTCAGCTTTACCTTGGACTTTGTCTGCACATAAATTCCCCACATACTTGGCACTTCTCCATCAATCCGGGAAGCAGTCAGGCTGGAAATAGTCGGTTTCACACTGGCAGGAATACTTAAAGTCAGCGTACAGGTTTTGGAACCAATATTCGTATTTCCGTTATAGGTCGTACAAGTGATTGTGCAGGTACCGCTGATCGCATTTGGGATCTGACTGGCCAGCGAAAGAGCTGGCGTCCATGATACAGAAGTTGCCGTTGTCTTGGTTGCAATTGTCCCGTTGGTATTTCCAAAGGAATACGTCAGCGTATGCGTAAAAGCGGAAGAAGCACGGTTGATCGAAATCGTACCGGCAGACCCCATCGTCATATTTGCAGCAGATACGCTGGAGGCACGGGGGATGCTATCCAGCGTAATGTTGGCACTGGCTGTGATTGTTCCATAGTACGTCCCACTTAAGGTTGCCCGGATCTGGAACACTGCTGAAATCGCTAAGGACTTACTGCCATCGCTGGCATGATTGACCGTCCTTGATACCGTTCCCAGCAAATGTGTTCCCGTGGTACTAATCGCTGGGGAGGAAAAAGTCTGAGCCGATCCGTCAATGGTGCAGGTATTGTCGCTTCGCCCACTGATATTCAGACTCCAGTCATTCACCAGATACAGCTTACAGGTAACCGTAGACGTATTGGCAGAGACATTCTTGCTCTGCGACCAGTCCACCCGCAGCTTATAATGGCCGTCCCGGATGGAGCCGGAAAAACTGCCGCTGGATGCCATGGTTCTCACCCCTTTCTTCCATCAGCGTCTTAGACCGGGCCTCTCCATTTGATTGAAAGGTTCCCATTGGTTCTCGGTATAAAATCAAACCATCCCCGGCTTTCATTGCCGAGGGATAGCTTGTTACGGATCTCCGCATTGGTAATCACAAGGCTCTGGTTGGAGATATAGGCAATCTTCTGCCCATTCTCTTTAAAGGCCAGTTCCTCGTTGGATAGTTCTGCCGTGAAGGCGTTCCCGACTTTGCCCAGCTCAATGAGCGCCCCTTTAAACCGGATATACTCCTCCAAAAGCAGCTGGTTCGTAGAAACATTTTCCTTGATTTCATCCGTAATCGCCGTGAAATCCATCCGGATTTCTGTGCTGTTCTGGGTAATGCTGGTTTCAAAATCTTTCTGGATTGTCTCCAGTTCCGAGCGGGAAATAAACTCTTCCCGCACGGACATGTTGATCTGCTCCGAGGTTTTCGTGATCTCGGAGTAGCATTCCCGGATGTTTTCCTCCAAAGAAGCAATGTCATCCTCATAGCCGGAAAAATTCTGGAAGGTTGCCTGACAGCTGGTGATAAGCGCCATGCGATCACCTCCAGTTAATTTGATACATCACACTGCAGCGTCAGGATGCTGTCGATATCCGATGCGGAAAGGTAGATCACCTTCCCGGCCTTATCAAACTCCGCCGCATGACCATCCTTGTCCTGCGCATACCATGTGTAGGTTAACGACTGTTTCTCTGTCGCTGCCGCCCAAGCCGAGCCGGAATACTTCATCAGCGTAACCGTCTGCGCAGAATGATCCACCTGATACCAGAAATCCCCTTCCTTTGGATTGGACGGGGCGGTCTCCGAGATACTGCCGAGCAGCGGATCAACCTCCTTCTGGTTGGTACGGACGATCACGTAAGGCACCACGCCGCCGAGATTATTCTTGACCGTAAAACCTCCGATGGAAAGCATCTCCGATACATAAGGGTCGGATTTATCTTCCACCGTGATCACATCCTCATAGGTATTGCCCTTGTAGGTCATGGTACAGCGGTAGGACTGGATGTTTACGATATCCGCCCCTGATACCGACAGAGTGGAGGACGTTTCTCCTGTGATATTCTCCCATTCACCACCTGTGTATTTCGCCCACTGGTAGGTAGCTCCCGTGGTAATCTCTGAAGCGCCGTCATAGCCAACTGCCGCCAACGCAAGGCTGCCGCTCTGGTTGATCACCACCGTGCCTTCCGGCGCATACACAGAGAATACGATTGCATTGGCACCGCTGGCTCCGTTGCTGCCCTTATTTGACTTTGTCCATGCAAACTTCTTTGCCACGGAGGCCCCGGAGATTGTAAAGGTCAGGTCTATCGTACCATTCAGAACGGTTGCACCGCCGAGGGTCGCATTGGCGGCAAAAGACAGTACCACCGATCCGGCCTTGGAAGCGGTCGCAGCGGTATTGCTTTTCACCGTCACCCCAAAGGGCAGCGTCCCCACTGTGCAGGTACAGGCGGTCTGATTGATACCCAAATAGCCCATAAAAGGAATGGTGATATCCGTAGCCGCTGCTACCAGTCCGCCGGAAGTACAGGCGATATTCTGGGCCTCATTTCCAAGGATGACGGAAAGCCCGCCGGTACCGGCTGCACCCGGTTCGCCCTGAGATCCATCATAGATCTTCGTAAGGGAAGTCGTATCATACACATCCGGGTCATCGGTCGCCAGCTTGATCTGGGCTACTCCGTTAAAGAACACTGCATGCTCCGGTTTGACCACCAAGGTACCGCCAGAAATGCTGGCGTTGTCCGGCGTGGTCGGATAATCCTTCCATGCCCCGGTGCTGTCCTTATACTGCCATGCCGTAATCGTGACTCCCTGCACCTGTGCCGTCAGGGCAGCCTGCGCCGCCCCGACCAGAGAAGAGTTGGAGTCATACTTAAATACATAAGTATCTGCGGAAAGATAGGCCAGCCTTGCATTCTGCGCATTGCGGATCAGTGTATAAGTGATGTCAGCGGAGATATTGACCGTGTTCTTCGTCTCCGAATCGTAATAGCTGATATAGCAAAGGTAGGTGAGCATCCCGGATGTAGCTGCCGCCAGCTTATTAGCATTGACCGTAAGAACCCCTTTGGATACGCTCTCCCCGGAGGTCAGAGCCGCCTCCGCTCCGTTTCCTTCCTTTCGTTTCCACGAAATTGTAAGCCCCGATGCGTCCAGCGCCAGATTGGTCTGGTCGAGGAACACCACCGGAGTCAGGGTCAGGGGTGTACTGGCCCAGTCCGGCGCATAGGTATGAGGCAGCACATTTGGATCTTCAATCTGCGACTTCGGCAGATTGGAGGTAATATAAGCCGACAGTTTCCTCTGGTCTGTGATATCCACAAAGGTCTGCTGGCTGGAAGTTAATACAGTAGGCATAGTGGTTTCCTCCTTCTTAAATCGTGATTTCACAATAAAACGATGCGTTGTCCGTCACATCTTCCGTAGTGATGGTGATAGATTTCATCCCGCTATGGGAACTGTCCCAATCCGCATCAAGGTCTTCCCGGCCGGAATTCCGGTGCCAGACAAAGCTGCTGGCCGGAAGGGTATCCGTGATCTCCTTATCCCACGAATACACCCGGCAGCGAAGGATGCTTTTTTGCCCCTTGTCCCGGAAGATGTTCACCCCATCCACCACCAGTTCTGTCCGGTACATCTTCTGGGCATTGATCTGATCCACTTTCCCCGTAATCACCTCGATCTTGGAGGTCTGCCCTAACAGATCATCTTCAATGGAAGTGATATTCTGGTCTTGCTTCGCAGACTGGGAAGTGAGCCGGACGCCTGCCGCCCCGATGGTGATGGTATTGCCGGAAGGGTCAAGATAATCCCGTGTCCGGCTAAGGCACAGATATGTCCCGTCAATCCCGTGTGGTTTGGAAATGCAGCGTACATACATCCTTGCCCGGATATCCCCGATATCCGCACCCGTATCGGACTCATCCACAATAGTCAGTTCCATGCTGGTGACGCCTTTGGCCAGTTCTGCGATCCGGGCATTGGCTTTCCGCAGCAGATTTCCCGCCAGTGTCACATCCTCCCAGATCTCGGTCGTCCAGATCCATCCGATTTCTTCGACCGCTTCCTCATCGTACACATAGTTCTTGCCGTCATTCACCGCCGTAATATCCAGCCGGGTGTCCGTCTCGGTTTCATTACCCTCCTCATCGGTCTCCGTCAGTTTCGCCCCCAGCGGAATCAGAGCCGTCACCCGCTCCGTGTGGTCACGGGTGATCTTCACATCGGTCAGGTTCTTGCCAAACTCCACGGTCTGCAGCGACCGGTCGGGAAAGTCCTCCAGATAATCCAGCACCTTCCCGTCTTCCGTATAACGCACCTGTAAGTAACCGCCGTGTGTCTTGACCAGCTTGTCCTGTATGGCCTCCAGCGTCACGGAATAATCGGAATTGCTGTAACTGATATAGTCGTTGTTATCTGTAACCGTCACCGTGCCAATAGTGAACTGCTTCTTTTCCTCCACGGCAGCGTTATGCACAGAGAGGAACTGCTCCAGCAGGCCACGGAGCGGCCCCTGATAAGAAAATGGAGGCTGCATGGTGTCCTTCAGATACGCAAGGCAGGACTCGCATGTCCATGTGTGGGTGTTATAAAAATCCGTCCCGTCATCCAAGGCCCGCCCCTCAAAGACGGTCAGGTCATCTTTCTTGCAGACAATGGTCGAAGCCATCGGCTGGATCGCAGAAAGATAGGGATGGTTGAACGAGGCAGAGAGGGTCAGGCTGTCGATATTCTCCGCATCCTCCTGCACCTTCGCCTCCGTGATGGAAAGCTGGGACAGATGGGGATGATAGAACAACTGCCCATCCACAAAAACTCGGAACAAACTCATAAGCGCCCCTCCCGGTACCGGAAGGTAGTCATTCCTTCTCCTGTAATGCTGACAGAATTTTGCCCTTCCTGCAGTTCCAGTTCCGGGAACGTCCACGTCCCGGCGCTGACGGATTTGCGGAAGGTATCAGAGCCAATGCTCCAGCTCAGTGCCGTCTCCGCTGTCGTCACTACCGTAGGTACGACAGGCATATAGTCATTGTTCAGGATCACCGTGCCACCTCCGGTAATGCCAATCTCTGTCTCCGTCATATGGTACCGGTAGGCATCCCCGTCTGAACAGGACAACACCATCTGGCCCTTCCCAGTCAGAGGAGCATAGGCTGGTTCCAGTTCCAAGGTGCCAATGGCATACAGATCCGGCTCCTCACTGAGGATCACCCGACACAGTTGTCCAGCATACCGGTTATTCAGCCGATCCTTCATTTGATTAAACTTTTCCCGGCTCCCCAACATGGATAAGGTAATAGAAAAGCTCCGGGGCTGGTAGGACACCCGCCCAAGCGCCTCCGTAAAACGGATCGGAGCGTTGCGCCCCGGTACCACCACCGTATTGGTATGTGACTGCGGCGTGGGAAAGTCAATCTCCTCCCGGAGCCAGCCCAAGGCGTACATCCATCTGTCGTTGATTTTTACATCTGCCCTCATAGGCTCAGCCTCCTTTGCAGTTTCTGTGTTTTTCCAAGGCCGCTGTCAATGGCAGGAAGCAGATGCCCTACCAGCGTCCCGTCATCCAGATACAGTCCCTTGCAGCTGTTTTCCGCAATAATCGCCAGATATTTCTCCAAAGCACTGGTATTCAGATAGCTGGAAATCATCTGATCCAGCTGCTGGTAAAATCCCTTCAACGGAAGAACCGCTTCCCGTCCAGCCTCACCGCCCGCCATCAGGCTGCTGCCGTTCATGCCAAAGATGGTCGGCTTCGTTAGAATACCGCCTTCCTTATACCAGTCAATCGACAGGTGGGGAACACTCGGCGGGGCAAGGGATAACTTACCCGTGATCTTGAAATGGGGCAGCTTGATCTTCGGCAGCTCCAGCTTCATGCCGGAGAAAAAGCCGCTGATCTTATCCACGATCCCTTTGATCGTATTCTTTGCCGCTTCAATCGGCTTCGTGATGGCGGTCTTGATCCCGTTGAATACACTGGAGACTGTACTCTTTACGGCGTTGAATACGGAAGAAACCTTGCTCTTGATCCCGTCCACCACCGTGGAGATCACAGATTTGATCCCGTTCCACACCGTAGAAGCTGCAGACTTGATGGCATTAAAGACAGAAGTCACTGTATTTTTGATGGTATTCACCACTGCGGACACTTTACTGCTGATGGCGTTCCAGATGGAACCGATCACGTTCTGGATCGCCCCCATGATGCTGGAGATCACACCGGAAATGGCTGACAGCACGGAACTGACGGTATCCTTGATCCCATTCCAGACGGAAATGACGATATCTTTGCAGTTCTCCCAGATAAACCGGAACGGCAGCGTGATGATGTCCACGGCTCCCTGAATGATAGAACCGAGCAGCATCACGGCAGTCTGCACCACGTTGCAGATGCCGTTCCAGACATTCTGCAGGTGTGTCCAGAGGTTGGAGAACCACGTTTTCACACTCTCGATCATGGTGCCGATCCCGGTACAGATGGTATTCCACAGGTTCCCAAACCACTCGGTAATGGCTCCCCAGTTCTGGATGATGGCGATAATCCCGGCAATGGCCGCCGCTACCGCCGCAATCACGGCGATGATTGGAAGGAGAGAAATATTCAGCGCCCCAACCGACACCGCCAAGGCCGCAATCACCGGAGTCAGTGCCGTAAAAGCCGCCAGCAGAGCGCCAAGAATGACGATAAAGTTCTGCACCGGCCCCGGCAGCTGCGCAAACCAGCTGCTCACCGTCTGGATCACACTGACCAACGGCGGCAGGATCGTATTGGCAATCTCCGCCAGCTTCTCTCCCAGAGGCACCAGCGACTGCTGCAGTTTCCGGGTATTGGACTCCATCTCCTGCATAGGCGTGGTCGTTGCATCGAACAAGCCCTGTGCGGAACCTTTCACACTGTCATAAGTACTTCCCACCGAAGTCAGGGAAGTGATGAATTTCAGGTTCCCATCCTCGGCCATCGTTCCAAAAGCAAGAGCTGCAAGGTTTAAGGCTTCCTGCTGGTTCGTACACCCGGCAATATCCGCCACAATGGAGTCAATGACCTGCATCAGTGCAGCGCCTTTCGTATTCTCCGCAATCTGACCTACGTCATCCGCTGTATTTTCTGCAGCATCTCCAGCTTCTTTCAGCTGTTGAATCAGATTCTGGATTGCCCGCCCATCATCCACGGTATCCAGAGCGTCCGTCAGCTGGCGGATATCGGCTTTCCCTCCTGTGGCAGACTTCCCGATCTTCTCAAGGGCCGTCCGCAACTGATCAGAATTGGCAGTCCCGCTTTTTATAGCCGAGGTCAGCCGGGTGCCAAGGACATCCGCATAATCATCGACTTGCGTCCCTGTGGCAGCGAACAGCTTTTCTAATCGTGCTGTGTTCTGAGAAAGGCTGTCCTGCTCTGTCTGTAGATTGGAAAGATCAGCTTTATATTTATTCAGCTTTCCACGGGTTTCCTCAATCTCCCGCTGAAATGCCTGATACTTATCCGCCCCGATATCCCCACGGGCAAAGGCTGCGGCAACCTGCTCCTGTGCGGTTTCCAGAGCCGACAACTTTTCTTCGGTCTGGCTGACTGCCTGCGCCAGCAGTTCCTGCTTCTGTGCCACCAGCACCGTATTAGAAGGATCGAGTTTTAGCAGACGGTTCACATCATTTAAGGCAGACTGCGTTTTCGTGATAGAAGAATTGACGTTCTTTAGTGCTTTATCAAGACCAGTAGTATCGCCACCAATCTCCACCGTAATGCCTTTAATCCGGTTCGCCACAACCCTCACCTCCTTAAAAATGGGCGTAAAAAAAGCCCGGATTGTCTCCGAGCATGAAAAAAGCACCGATTATTGCTAACCGATGCTATGTAGTCATTCTATATTTTATTCATAATCTATCCGTTCAATTTTAAAGATTACCGGCCTTGTTCCATCGGAACAGCAGGTTATCATTGTATTTTCCTCTTTCATCCAACCATTCATAATCGAACCGCCCTGCAATCCAGCATAAATGTAACGGGCAATAGCATCCCACGCTTCCGAACAAAACGGCATCTTTGGCCCACCTGCAACTGTATCAGGATCTGCGTTTGTCTTTACCAATGTATTCAACCCAACGTGCCAAAAGTCATCTCTTTCCTCATCACGATAAAAAATAAATTCATCGCCTACATTGTAACAGGGGCAGGCTCCAGAATTCGGATCAGCACAATACTCTTGCTGCAGTTCCGGATACAATTTTTTATCTAATACTGTCACTTTTACTTTATGCTTCATCTGAGTACCTCCATAGTTCTATCATTAGAGCTGAATCATCAGCCTTTTCATGGCTCCAATTATACCAAGAAAAGGCTGAGAATTCAACGTCTCAGAACTTATCGAAGTCCTCCTGAGTGGCAAGCCGCTTGTATTTCACGCCGTCATTGGATTTTTCCGTCCACATATCCAGAACCAGCCCAATCGTGAGCAGATCCAGATCCCGAATGGAAATCCCCAGTTCCACGCTTCGCAGAAGGAACATCGGCGTGGTCATTTCCCGCTCACTTCTGCCAATCTTTTTTTTGACGTCACATCCGTCACAAGATTCTCACCCCACAGCTCCAAAATCTGTGGCAGTACCTCATAAATAGAGAACATATCAAACTGATCCAGCCAGTCCTCTATGTTCGCCGGTATGCTGTTGTCCGCATGGTAGGCCATCACATAGGCCACGTTCTCAAAAATCTCCAGGTCCTCGATCTGCAGCTCCTCACCGTTTTCCGTCTTTCCCCTATAGGATTTTTCCAGCTTGGACAGATCCTTGAAAATATCCCTCTTAAACTTCGCCCGATACAGGCGGGGGATCGTGGCAGAGGAACGGAACGGCACCTTCTTCCCGCTGATTTCTATCTCACGCTTGATCATACGCTACCTCCCTGACCAGTTGTTTCTTCCGGTTCATCTTCAGTCGGTGTGTACACTGCCTTATACCAATTCGCATAAGTACCGGCATCTGTTGTATCGCCGGTTCTGGCCTTGACCAGCCCATCGGAACGGGGATCGGCGGTAATGGACAGTGTCTCTGTACCCGGTTCAATCGTATCTTCCTTCGTTTCCGACTCGATAGACGGGCGGGAGGCAGAACAGTTATATAGCACATGGCGGATAGCGTTCACATCCCCGTCAAATTCAAAAAGCAGGGCAAATTTCACACTCTCGCCGACTCCACTGTTTTCGACCAGCACCCCTTTTGCATCCAGCTTCTCCTGAAGGATCTCCGTGCGGAACCACTCCGGGATCAGGGCAATCTCCAAATCGCCGCTGTAACCGTTATTGGTCACACTACGGAAGTAAACAATACCATCCGCATAGAATGGGCTGGTTTCACCCTCTGCATCCAAGCTGATACTCACTGCGCCGGGGATTGCCTTCGGCTCCGCATACGAAAAGGTGGCCGTGCCATCGGAATCCGTCTCGGTCAGCTTTGCAGCGTGGACATTTTTCAAGTTATACTTCACCTTGTTTCCCATAAAAATCAAACCTCCATTTCAAACGAGTAGAGGACTTCATAGAGTTTCTCGCTCTCGATCCAGACCTCTGTTTTGTCATAAAAAATACCGTGCGTATCCAACACGGCTTCCAGTTTCTGTTCGACAGACAAATCTTTGCTGTCTGTGTACAGTTCGATATTCACACTGCTGACCTTCAGATAAACCTTCCCGTCTGCGGAAAAGTTATCGCTCTGGGGCAGAAAGTAGCAGATGAACGGAGGATCGGGGGATTCCCCTTCCGCAAAGTGGTCATAGGCAAAAGGGATGCCCGTTTCCTCCAAAAGTTTCACCAAATCATCCATTCGTCAGGCTCCTCTCAATCTCACGCTCCAGCTGTTCAATTCCGGCCTCTTCCGCAGCAGCGATATGGGGCCTTGCTGCAACCCGGCCTCCGCCGCGCTTCGCATGACCATACTCCAGCAGATGAGCAAGCTGATACCGGTTCCGTGAATGCACGGTTACCTGCAGGGCATTGGAATTTTCCTTTGTAGTCTTCATGGTCCAGCTTTTGGCATAGTCCCCGGTATCTCTTGGTGCGCTGGCTTCAATATCCTTCCGGACAGTTGCCGCCGCTTTCTTTACCGCGGATTTCATATCTTCTGTAGCCAAATCTGCATATTCTTCCAATTCCTCCATCACCGCTGCAGAAAGCTGGCTGATTGGAATTCCTCTACCCATCGCTACCGCCTCACTTTCTCGCAGGACAGCTTGATGCTTTTGCGCCTGTAATTCATGTGATCCACAGCGGCAATATTATAAAGTTTCCCATTGAACTCTACACGGAAATGGGTATTGTCAATTTCAGCCGCTTTTTTGCACCAGCGGATCGTAAAATCAATGCTGGAGTCATCCACCACCAGCCCTGCATCGGTCTGTTCTTTCCCGGCCTCACCGCTGACGGTCGCATAACAGGTATAAAAAGGCTTCCATTCATTCCGGCGGTTTCCGATGGCATCGGTGACCACCGTACTCTTTGATATGAAAATCCTGACATTCAGCAGTTCAATTTTCATCAGAAAGCCTCCTTCCTTGAGCCAAACAGAAGGGAGCGGATTGTCAGAGCCAAATCATGATGGTCCGCTTCCTCCCGGTGTTCATAGAAATATGCGGCTGCATACATGACAGCAATTTTTACGGTCTCATCCTTTCCCAAATCCTCTGTTTCATCAGCCCGGAGAATATCCCGGCAAAGCTGCTCCGCCGATGCTATAAAGCTCGTAATCAGCTGGTCATCATCTTCATAATCAACCCGGAGGTACTGTTTCATCTCTTCCAGCGTTACCACCATCATCCTCACCTCCAACAGGGTGGAAGGGCATGGCCGCTATCCTCACGCCCTTCCATAGTTATCTGTATCCTTAACCCGCAGATCCGGCTTTCTGTACCAACACCTTAACAGCCTCCGGCAGGATCATCTTGCCGTCCACTCTCTGGGAGCCAAGGAAACCTACCTGACCGTTTGCCGCATACAGCTCGTTCAGGCGTTTAAAGGAACGGCCCTGGCGGTCTGCGATCCAGTAATAAGAGAAATCACCAAAAGCGATGGTCTTCGCCCCGGCCGCAATGGCAGGCATATAAGCAGAGGTTTTCACCGGCCGGCCAAGGATTGTGTCCGGCGTACCGGCTACCAGGGACGGCTGCCACAGGTACTGGCCATTGTTATCCTTCAGCTTGCGGATAGCCTTGATGGTGGAGTCGTTCAAAATCCACACCGCATTTTTACGGTACGGGGATTTCAGAGAATAGAACAGATCCATCAGTTCATCTGCTGTTACCGCAGTGGCGGATGCCGCCGTCACACCGGTTTCCGCACCACCAGAGGCAGCAAGGATTCCCAGCGGCTTTCCGGTACCGTCCCCGGTAAAGAAGGCTTCCTCCTCTTTGGTCCCAATCCTTCTCGCAAACTCCCTGGCAATATAGGACTCCAGGTCAAAAACACTATCATTTAACAGTTCCTCGGAGACCTTGATCATCGTCCCCAGCTTGTACGCCCCGATGGATACCTGGCCGAAGGAATCGTCGCTCTCGGTATAAGCGCCTTCCTCATCGATCCAGGAGGCAGTTCCCTTGGATGCCACCACCGGGATCTTCCGGTCGCCGCTGGAGGTCTGGATCACCTTTGCAAGCTGGCGGAAGATATTCTCTTCTTCCAGTGCCTCTACCAGAGTACGCTCATATTCATCCGGCACCAGATAACCGCCCTCGGAATCCGTGCCGATCTGCAGCGCATTTACCACAGAAGGCATCGGTGCTTTGGAGCGCATCATATTCCAGAAATTCTGGCGGTACTCATCCGCCACACGGCCAGTTTTAGCCTCCTCCTTGCCGTTCATAGGCTTACCCGTCAAGGGCTTGTTCACCGGGCGGTTCAGTTCTGCATCCAGTGCCTCCTGGCGTTCCAGGCGGGCAATCTCCTTGCCCAGGTCGGTGATCTCCTGCTCCATGCGGGTGTAGGCGGCATCATCCTCGGCAGACAGGATGCCTTTATCGTTTCTATGGGAATCCAAAAATGCCTTTGCGGCTTCCCAGGCTTTGGCGCGCTTCTCGCGCAGTTCAAGAATCGTCATTGTGGTATCCTCCTTAATTTTTCAAAAGATTGAGCCGCTCGTAGAGACTGTCTACGGAGCGGCCCTTAGGTTTGGAATCTTCAATTTTCTTAGGATTGGTCCTGCACTTGGCTGCAATCTTATCCATGAGAGAGTTGACCACAGCCGCTTTGGAATAGAGCATGGACACCGCAGGCGGCTCCATGTCCTCCGGGATCTCCGCCCGTGCCAGAACATCATCAGCAAAGCCAAGCTCCACCGCTTTGTTTGCATCCATCCAGGTTTCTGCATCCATCAGATGGGACAGCTTGGCGCGGGACAGACCGGTCTTGATTTCATAGGCGTTGATGATGGAATCCTTCACACTTGAGAGCATCTCGATAGCCTTCTGCATTTCTGCGGTATCACCCATGGCCACGGTCATAGGATTGTGGATCATCATCATGGACACTGGCGATACCAACACCTTCGTGCCAGCCATCGCAATCACGCTTGCAGCGGATGCCGCGATGCCGTCAATCTTGACCGTGACGTTGCCCTTGTAGTCCATCAGCATGTTATAGATCTGGGCTGCCGCTACGCAGTCCCCGCCAGGACTGTTGATCCAGACCGTGATGTCTCCGCTTCCGCCCATCAGTTCCTCTTTAAAAAGCTGCGGCGTGACATCATCGTCAAACCAGCTTTCCTCGGCGATGGTGCCGTTCAGGAACAGCGTCCGTTCCGCCGGAGCTGTCTCCGTCTCCGCCTGGTTCTTCCACTTCCAGAACTTCTTCATCGGAATCTTCCTCCTTTCCGTCATCGCTAACTTCGGTATTTGCAAAAGCTCCGGCGTTACCCAGCGGGAGCATATTGCCATTGATAAGGTACAGATCTCCGCCTTCCTCGGCAGGGATGCGGTCCATGTTCTCCAGTTCCCGGATGTCGTTGGCGCTCATCCAGCCGTTCTGCCTTGCGGTGGCGTAGCCGGTCATCCTGCTGGCATAATCGCCCCGGAGCAGCCCCTCCACATTGAACTTGGCAAAATAACTCTTCTTTTCCTCCGGGGAAAAGAGCGTCCGCTGGATAGACTGCTCCCATCGCACCAGCCAAGGCTCCAGCGTGTATTTCACGAACTCCAGAGACTGCTGCTCAATGTTGGAAAAGCTCGACTTTTCCAGGTCGCCCACCATGTGGGGCGGCACCCGGAAGATGCGGGCAATCTCATTGATCTGGAACTTCCTCGTTTCCAGAAACTGCGCCTGTTCCGGCGAGATGCCGATGGGCGTATATTTCATGCCCTCCTCTAAGACAGCGATCTTATTGGCATTGCCGCTGCCGCCGAAGGTGGACTGCCAGCTCTCCCGTACCCGCTGAGGGTCTTTGATTGTCCCAGGATGCTCCAGCACGCCGCCGGGAGCCGCACCGTTAGCAAAGAACTTCGCCCCGTATTCCTCACAGGCAATCGCCATGCCGATGGCGTTCTTCGCCATAGCGATGGGGGAATAGCCCACCAGCCCGTCAAAGCCAAGCCCTGGGATGTGCAGCACATCGGAGGGATGCAGCCGGACAAGACTGCCTTTGACCGTAGGTGCGTCATCCATGCTGACGGTGTATTCGTAATAAAGCTGTCCTTTGCTGTCACGATCCACCGTCATCCGGTCTGGCATCAGCGGATAGAGGGCAATGACCTCACCTTTTCCGTTACGGATAATCTGGGCATAGGCGTTGCCCCACAGGAGCAGATGGGTCATGAGCGTTTCCCGGAACACAAAAGAACTCATCTCCGGGTTCGGCTCGTCATGCAGGAGCAGATACAACGGATGGTCGATGGCTTTCTCCTTGCCACCGTCCTCCTTGTAACGGTAGAGGTGCAGCGGCAGACCTGCCACCGCTTCCGCCAAGATGCGGACGCAAGAATACACCGCCGTCATCTGCATGGCAGAGCGTTCATTGACCCGTTTGCCCGCAGTGCTTCCTCCAAAGAAGAAGCTGTATGCACTGCCCGCAGTACGGTTCTGGGGCTTATCCCTGGAACGGAAAAGCCCGGAAAAGATACCCATATCGAATCACCCTCCTTTCAGATAAACAAAAGGCCCCGGCTGTCATAAACCGAAGCACCTGTATCATTGCCACAGCGGATCGCACGGTCAAGCCCCATGATGGTGGCAATGGCCCCGTCAATCTTCTCTGTGGATTTTTCCTTGTCCGCTTTGATGTTGCCGGCCGGGTCGGTGCGGATGAAGATGTTGTCCATCATCCACCGCAGCACCGGGTGTCCGCCGTGGGCGATTTTCTCCTCCAGCACCAGCTTCATCAGTTCCTTGGTCGGCGGGGACATATCCTTAAAGCCCTGCCCAAAGGGGACTACCGTAAAGCCCATGCCCTCCAGGTTCTGCACCATCTGCACAGCGCCCCAGCGGTCAAAGGCAATCTCCCGGATATTGAACCGCTCGCCCAACTGTTCGATGAATTTCTCGATGTAGCCGTAATGGACAACATTTCCCTCGGTGGTCATCAGCGTCCCCTGGCGTTCCCACAGATCATAGGGAACATGGTCGCGCCGGACACGGAGGTCAAGAGTTTCTTCCGGTATCCAGAAGTATGGCAGGATGTAGTATTTGTCCTCCTCATCCAGCGGCGGGAACACCAGCACGAAAGCCGTGATGTCTGTGGTAGAGGACAAATCCAGACCGCCGTAGCAGATACGCCCCTCCAGATCGTCCTCGGAAACCGGGAAGGCGCAGGCGTCCCACTTGTCCATCGGCATCCAGCGGACGGACTGCTTCACCCACTGGTTCAGCCGGAGCTGCCGGAAAGCGTTTTCTTCGCCTGGGTTCTGCTGGGCGGATTCACAGGCGGCTTTGACCTTATCAATACCCACCGTGATACCGAGGGAGGGGTTTGCCTTCTTCCAGACCTTGGGGTCTGTCCAATCCTCATCCTCGGCAGCGCCGTAAATGACAGAGTAGAAGGTGGGATCGACCTTTCGCCCCTCTGCGATGTCGATGGCTTTCTGGTGTACCTCGTAGCAGATGGAGTTGGTATCGTTACCTGCTGTGGTGATCAGGAAATACAGCGGCTGCATTCGGGCATCCCCGGAACCCTGGAGCATGACGTCAAAGAGTTTCCGGTTGGGCTGGGTGTGCAGCTCATCAAAGATCACCCCGTGGGTATTGAAGCCGTGCTTGTTCGCCACATCCGCCGACAACACCTGGTAGGAACTGTTAGTGGGCAGATAGGTGATTTTCTTCTGAGACTCCAGGATCTTCACCCGCTTGGAGAGCGCCGGGCAGAACCGCACCATATCCACCGCCACGTCAAACACGATCTTCGCCTGGTTACGGTCGGCGGCACACCCATACACCTCGGCCCGTTCCTCACCGTCCCCGCAGAGGAGCAAAAGCGCCACAGCGGCGGCAAGCTCCGACTTTCCCTGTTTCTTGGGGATCTCGATATACGCCGTATTGAACTGCCGGTAGCCGTTGGGCTTCAACACGCCGAACAGGTCACGGATGATCTGCTCCTGCCAGTCAATCAGTTCAAAGGGCTTGCCCGCCCAGGTACCCTTGGTATGGCAGAGGGACTCGATGAACATGACCGCATAGTCGGCGGCGTCCTTATCGTAGTGCGAGGTCTTCGCCATAAACCTGGTAGGCTTGTATTTTTTCAGTTTTCGCATGGACACCACCTCCAAAATGGCATAAAAATAGCACCGGCTATTTCTAACCGATGCTGATAAAGTTTTTTTACTTTCATTCAATAAACTGGAAGTTAATGCTGTTTAACAATGGCACACAATTCTTTTACATAGAGATCGGCATGGTTGATGGAAAACTCTCCATGATACATAGCTGGAAGGACATTTAAGCTGCTTTTTTCCAGGGTTTCATGCAGCTTTCTTGCAGAAAGCAAGATACGTTTGTTTTCCCGCTCCCCGACAAACAAATGGATTTCTGCCACACACTCTCCAAGAGACTTCTTCATGAAATACATAGAACTTTCTTGTAAGAACGCAATCATATTTTGCTTCGTAATGCCGCAAGTATCTTGATAATAGTCATTGAAAAGTTCCGGCTTCATTCGAAGTGAACGAAATTGCAGTTTAGAAAACCATTTTTGCCGAATCAACTCATAACAGCTTCCAAATGCCGGCTTAATCAACGAATAAGTTAGCTTGGATGGAATAACCGCTGCGCTCTCGACCATTGCAAAACGGCAAAGGTCTTTTCGCCGAGATAACATTTCAAGTAATATTTGACCGCCGAGAGATAACCCGCCAATCAGCAATACCGAACCTCCAAAGTTCCTATCAATAAAAGAAATGATTTCAGCGGCATTGTCTTCGATTGTTGTGAAATTTTCATCGCTTCCTGCGTGACCATCCAATATCGGGATAATTATCCGAAAATCATTTTGAAGTCGTTCGGACACTTCTCGGTAATTCCACCATGACAAGCCGCCGCCATGCAGAAGAATAATCACATCTCGATTCTGTTTACCGTATTCTTTGTATTGCAACTTGCCTCACCTCACTGCCAATTTCCGATTTGTCTCTATCAAGACATCTTTATTATACAGGAAAATTGTTAGTTTTCAACCAGGCGGTCTTCCCATATGCCGGTGGATCGTTTCAAGAATCTGCTCCTGCTCAGACGGCTTCACTCCGATGGACTGGAGTGCCTGTCTTGTTCCGCAGTCCGGGCAGATAAGCGTTTCGTTGTCCTCTCTGGAAAGCGCCGGAGCGCCGTGGTAGGCCCTGCCGCACAGGGGGCAGACCGCCATCCGGATCACATCATTATCCTTCATATCCGCATACCTCCCTGCATTTATCGTAGGCGTCAACCAGGACGTTTTTATCAAAGCAGAAGGTGTCGTACCCTTCCAGGCAAATCCTCATGTAGAGATTGCTCGGAATCCCTATCGGCCTGTCCTCATGCATGATGTAGGCAAATGCCGTCACCGTTCTGCGCTTCCCCGTGCGAATGCCCTTGTACTGGAGCCGGATGTCCCGCTTGTAGTAAAAATTGGGAAATCCCTCGTAGCGGTCGAGGGCGGCTTCATCGGTCGCCGTTACCTCCCAGATCACCACGGGAATCGTGCCGCCCTCGCATTCCTCGATGGTCAGGTAGGAGCCGGTCTTGCTTCCCTTAAAAAGTAGTTCCCAATTCTTAAGGTTTGCCGTGCCAAGGATCGTGGCGTGGGGGCAGCGCATCCGCATCTGCGGGACATTGAGGTTGCTGCCATAAGCAATGTAGTATCTTTTTTCTTTCATGGTATCCATCCTTTCCGAAGGGGTTACCCTTCTACCGCCTTAAGACCGCCGAAGCGGTCAGGAGTAAGGTGGCAGGAGGCTAACTCCTGCGTGTCCTTCAAGCGGCGGCTCTGCCGTGCCGGAAGGCGGTGTCCCCAGTCAGGTTGCGGGTCAGGAAATCTCTGGCCGTTGCAAACTCCTCGCCAATGAAGCCCAGGCGGAGGAGCCAGGTGCGCATGGCGTATTTGGGGTTCTCGTTCTGCTGGGGCTTGGGGCTTGCCGTCCGCACATCCTTTGCCATCTGGCTTAAGGCCAGGCAAAGCTGGATGTAGCTCTTAAGCTGCCCTGCGTGGATGCCGCCCCTGCGCTCTGCGGTCGGCTCATCGAATTGGAAAAGCCGGAATTCGACCGTCCCCTTGGTAAAGGTGGCATGGAGGTTGAGCATATGGTAGCGGCTGTCGTTGTAGTGGTGACTCCTGCCGTAGCTTGCGCCGTTGCTGGTGTACCAGATATCCGCAAGGTGCGCCATTGAGCGGGGCTTCCTGCAGTTGACCTGTTCCAAAAACCGTGGGTCTACCGTGCGGCAATAGCGGCTCATGCGGCCCCGGTCGAGTTTCAGCGCCTCAGCGATCAGGCTCTCATGGCTTGCCATGATGTTGGCAAGGTTGCGCAGGCTCTGCGGCGTGTGTCCCTGCGCCCCGATGTGGATGTGGACGCCGCATCCTCTGGAGGCGTCGCTCTTGGCGCCTGCGTGTCTGAGCTGCCTGCAAAGCTCCTGCAGGGTTTCGATGTCGCCGTAGGTCAGGATCGGGGTGACCAGTTCGCATTTCTGCTCGTCCGGCCCTGCGATGGAAACATCCTTCTGGAATTTCCACTCGCGCCCATCCGCATCCCAAGCCGACCAGGTGCTGTACCCGTTGCGGCTGGCAGTGTTCTCGTATCTGCCTGTGCCGAAGTAGGCGGCGGCAACCTTCGCTGCCTTCTGGCGGGTGATGCTGTTCATCTCGACCTCGACACCGATGGTCTGGTTCTTCATCTCTGCAATCTGCCTTGCTGTTTTCTCGTTCATTCTGAAATCCTCCGTTTTTCTGCCTCGCGGCTGTGTGTTTTCCCTTTCGGTGTACACATATTCGCTCTAAAAGAGGATAATAGCAAGTTCATTCCGCGTTATATGTTACACAAAGATGACCGCAGGATATTGTGTAGTTTATGGCTGTTTCTCACCGCCAAGGCCAGCCACTACAAGCTGTATCCCAAGCCGGAATCCATCCTTAAATCCCTCGCAGACCTGTAGCCGTTCCAGTTCTGAAGCATTCTCCAAAAGGTGCCCCAGCACTTCCTTTTCCTTATCGCCCAGCGTCCTTTTTAACCATTGGATGTCCTGATCCACCTGTCCGCTGAGCGAGTCCATTTCCGGCGTATTGCTCCTGCGGTTTTCCCACGGCACGATTTTTCCATAGTAAAGCTGGTCTAAAATATCCTGTTCCATTCAGCACTCCTCCTTCTTGCAGCGGCAGCCCAGTCCGCCTGCCGGAATTTTCTTCACGACATCCTCGCCATAAGCTACGTTCAGGCCACTGCCATTGTCCCAGCGCATAAGGAGGGAACCGGTGTCATCCACACCTTTGACGGTGCCTTTCGTACCGACAGGCGGAGCCTGCACATCATCCATCCGCACCAGTTCTACACGGGTGCCGGCGGGGTATTCCCGGCGGACGCACTCCACAATCTCTCTACTCGGAAACTTCATGGCTCACACCCCCATCCTTGAAAGCCGAGGACCCGGTCAGATTCTTCAGCAGGATCTTGCGCTCCGCTTTATATTCGCTGCCGATAAATCCCAACCGCAGCAGAAAACAGCGGAATGCGTATTTCTCGTTATCCACCGGCTTCTCAGTCGCCGTCACCCGCTTGGCATTCCTGCTCATCTCGCAGAGTGCGAAGATGAAGTGGGTGTAGGCTTTGACTGCATCGGGCTCGGGCAGCTCCTCAAACCAGGGGAACGCCACCCGGTCTTCCAGGATTTCAATGGGAACCTCGCTGATTCCCAGGGCTTTCCGTATCAGTTTGCCCTTGGCTTCCAGCAGCTTAGTAAGATTGCCCAACGATACCTTGTTGAGTGGGATTTCCACCGTAGGCCCCACGTTCGCCTCCTGTGGCTCGTTTTCACTTGCCTTGGATAATTCCTCTGCCCTTGCGACAAGCCAAGCCTGCACCATTTCTGCCGGCGCTGCAACGATGCCTTTGTCGGCAAGCCGTTCCAGCAGGTTTTCCACCTCCTCGCTGTCAGCCCGGTCATCGAACTCCAGAGTGCCGTCCTTTGTTACTGTGAAGTAGCCGATTTCGTAAGCGGCGCTCGGCATTCCTTTGTACTTCGGCCTGACCTCCAGGATTTCTCCAATGGCTGTTACCAGTGCCTTCCTTTCCGCGCCTGTTCTGTGAAATTCAATTCGCATTCTCTGTACCTCCTTGTTTTTCGGTACTACATTAATCACTCTAAGCGGCGGAAATAGCAAGCGAATCCGGCACAAAATATGTCACAACAAAAATTCTGGGAATTGTGAGTAGTACACAATGCCGGAAAGCACGAAATAGACGTTGGGGAGCGCCACGCCGTTGCCCCACATTTTATATTCTGCGCTGTCGGAGTGGGGATTCTTCAGCCACTTGACGATCTGGTTCCGGCTCTTAGGCTTGGAGGAAGTCCCCATGACGGAGCGGTGTATCTCAAACACCTCTGTCCAGAACTCGATCTCGTCCTCAGACGGCTCATCGGTCTCAAGCCCGGCGCACCACCAGTCCGGGAAACCCTGCAGCCTTGCGCACTCGGTGGGTGTCAGCCTGCGTACAATGTACTCTGGCTCGGTCTCGTTCACCACAGGCGGGTCTTTATAGTCCCTTGCCATCAAGGTCGGGGACTGTTCCTTAAGCATCTGGGTGTAAGTGCCGGTGGTCATGCAATAAGCCACCGCATGGCGGTCAGCGGCATCCAGCGTAAAGGACACATCCTCATTCACCCCGCTGCCCTGGGGACCGTTCTTGTCAGCCCGACCGATCATGGAACCCTGCAGGGCCACCACAGCCATTCCGCCCTGGTTGTAGGTAGGATTGCCGCCGTTCGCATCCAGGCATCTGGAAGTTTCCGCTTCGTAGAAGCCGCTCTTGGGATTATCGGATTTCATGGCGTTGCTGTCCTTGGAGCAGATGCCATATACTTTGACCGCCAGTTCATTGCACCGGGTCTCGCCCACATCGTAGGTATTCAGCGTGTTCGCCACATCGGAGGCTTTCCACTGCTGCCCCTCTGCGGGAGAGTGTGGCCGGGTGCCTTTCACGAACGGCACGAATACCGTCTGGTCATTGTTGCAGCCCAGCGTGGCGGATTTATTATCCTGGATCAGCGCGCCTTTGCCTCCGCCCTCACAGCCGGAGCGGATCTTCAGCGTCTTGGGCGTCTCCACCACAAAAGGCTGGTTGTTCCCGCCCATGCCGTAGGTGGCGTTGACCGTAGGGGCTGTCTCCAGCGGGCCGGTGTATCTGGTGTCCTGGCTATGGTTTTCATAAACCGCCGCCGGCACCGTACCGGCACGGAGGGTAGGCGAGGTCTCCTCCTCATACCCGATGCCCCTGGCCTGTGCGGAATGCTCGGTACAAAAACCTGCCGCACCCATCACGCAGGGAGGATGCCCGTGGTTTTCTGCCCGGAGCGTTGCCGCAACGTCCTCCGTCACATCCATGCGGCTGCCGCCCTGATCGTTTAAGCAGACGCAGCCTGCCGCTCCAGTGCTTTCCTCAGAAGTTTCGGCAGTTCCTTGCCACGGGCGGAAGCCCTGCGGAGTATACCCAGACACGCCTTCGGACTCAAATAGTATTTTTCCGGCACTCCCGCCTGCAAAATCTGCGACAAGGTAGATACGTTTTCTGCGCTGGGGAACTCCCCAGTACTGCGCATCAAATACCCGCCATGCGAGACTAAAATCGTCTGCCATGATCTCCCCGGCGTTTGCCCATCTCTCAGGTCGAGGAGTATGAATTTCGTATCCTTTGACCGAGCAGACCTCTTCGAGGACGGACTGGAAGTCCGCGCCCTTGTTGGAGCTGAACGCGCCGGGGACGTTCTCCCAGACGATATACCTCGGATATTTTCCATCGGTTGCACACCTCATTTCTTTTACAATTCGTATGGCCTCATAAAAGAGGTTACTCCGTGAGCCGTCAAGTCCGGCTCTTTTCCCGGCAATGCTCATATCCTGGCAGGGCGAGCCGAAGGTAATGATATCTACTGGCTCGATCTTCCCACCATCCATCCGGGAAACATTGCCGTAATGCTTCATAAACGGCAGCCGCTTTGTGGTCACCCGGATGGGGAATGGTTCAATCTCTGATGCCCACACCGGAGTAATACCGGAAAGCAAGCCGCCTAACGGGAAACCACCGGAGCCGTCAAAGAGACTACCCAGGGTAAGAGTCTGCGGATCTGGTGTATCTCTTCCGACTCTGTCCGGCTCTCTACTATGGATATATATAGGGTTCACGATGTCTCCACCTCCTTCACAAGATTGGAGTATGGGATCTGCTCTCCGTTTCTCTCTACAAAAATATCCTCCGGCGGGATGCCGTTCTCCACGGCCCTGCGGAGAATGACCGATGCGTATTTCTCATCCAGTTCCATCATGTAGCAGACACGGTTCATCTGTTCACAGGCCATCATGGTAGAACCGCTGCCGCCAAAGGTGTCGATCACCACGGCGTTCTCCTGGGTGGAGTTGCCGATGGGATAGCCCAGCAGATCCAGCGGCTTGGAGGTCGGATGGTTGGCGTTGCGCTTCGGTTTGTCGTAGTTCCAGATGGTGGTCTGCTTACGGTCGGAGTACCACGGGTGCTTGCCGTTTTGGAGAAATCCATACAGCACTGGCTCGTGCTGCCACTGATAGTCCGAGCGTCCCAGCACCAGGGAGTTCTTCACCCAGATACACACGCCAGCCAGATGAAATCCGGCGTCAATGAACGCTTTTCTAAAGTTCAGCCCCTCAGTATCTGCATGGAACACATAAGCCGCGCCGCCTTTCTCCAGATGCTCCGCCATGCACTGAAAAGCAGAGAGGAGGAAGTTATAAAATTCCTCTTCTTTCATGGAATCGTTCTGTATGGTCAGGCCACTGGAACTTTTAAAGGAGACGCCATAGGGCGGGTCCGTCACGATGAGATTGGCCTTCCTGCCGTCCATCAGCTTCGCTACATCCTCGGCGGAGGTGGCGTCTCCACACACAAGGCGGTGCCGGCCGATTGTCCAGACATCGCCCCGCTCCACAAAGGAGGCTTTCTCCAACGCAGCGGTCAGGTCAAAATCGTCATCCCTGGCTTCACTGCCGGAATCATCCGCAAACAGGTTTGCCAGTTCCTTTTCATCAAAACCGGTCAGCAGGGGATCAAAGTCCATACCCTGCAAAGACTCAATCTCTACCCGCAGAAGCTCCTCATCCCATCCGGCATCCATCGCCATACGGTTGTCCGCAATGATATAGGCTTTTTTCTGAGCTTCACTGAGGTAGTCTGCAAACACACAGGGAACCTCAGCGATGCCTTCTTCTTTTGCCGCCAGGATTCTGCCGTGTCCGGCGATCACATTAAAATCCCGGTCGATGATGACGGGATTGATAAAGCCGAACTCCCGCAGGGACGAGCGCAGTTTTGTGATCTGCTCCGGGGAATGGGTACGGGCGTTGTTCACATAGGGTACCAGTTTGGCAATCGGGACAAGCTGCATTTCCGTTGTTGTCTTCATCGCACCAGCCCCCATTCCGCAAATTTCTCAAAACCGCCAAGGCTCTGGATGTATCTCTGGGCTGTCTCCACGATTTCTCTATAGGGAATGCCGTCCACCGTATCATCCCCGATGGCGCAGGCAAGCTGCACGGGCTTCCCGGTTTCCTGCGCCTTCAGCCAAGCGTAGATATTGACAGACACATCCGCTTTGGAGAGGTCTTTCCCGTGCAGTCCGCCGCCCGTTACCGAATCGGCCATATCAGAGCCCAGCTTCCGGTTGGTAGCGCCGGAGTCCACATCCGTGCCGCCCGTCCAGTCGCTCAGGGGATTGACCTCGGCGGTAGGATACAGCTTTTGCAGTCCCTCTGTGGGTGCATTGCTCTGGCAGAGGACCAGCCTTGCCTCGTCAATGATGTATTTCCCATCCGAGGGGTAAGTGTGATACACACTTTTCGCGATCTCACAGAGGGCTTTCTGTTCCTCCGTGACCGGTACCCCTTTGAAGATGCCGTTGTCACCACAGCGGATTCCTTCTGCCTGATTCCCGGCAAGGTGTCCGTCCTGCGGCACTTCCACATAGTCCGTGTGCAGGTTTCCGGCAATGCGCTTCACGATGGTATCCACTTCATCCGGCGGGATGTGTACGGAACTCTCCGCAATGATGTGGCAGACGCCGTGGCCGATGAGGACCTCCACAGCAATCCTGGGATTTTCTTCTTTCCTGTACGCCGCATCCACCAGAGCGCCGGCGATACGGTCCGCCACCTTATCCGGGTGGCACGGATTTACTTTCTCAAACATGACTTCACCCCTTCCTTGCCCTAAGCAATCGCTCCATCAAATCATCCTGGGGAGAAACCTCCCCGTAATCGGTGCTGCAGTTTTCCTTCACGATCTGGAAGATCTCGTTCCAGAGCCGCACCGCCTGGTTCATGTAGTTGATACCAATATTGATGAACGGGGACGGGATCGGCTTCTGGGTGGTCGGGTGCTTGGAGAGGAAGCCCATGCGGTTGGTCATCTCCTCGCACTGAATCCAGCGGGCGCTGCACATGGCGTACCTCTCCAATAGCTGGGGAGACACCTTTGCCGCACAGCCCACCTTCTTTAACCACTCCCAGGTTTCCGTGTAGATCTCCTCCGCCTGGAGCGTACTCCCGTCACGCTGCTCTGCGGAGAGGAACTCATGGGGCTTTAGCATATCGACACCCTCGACTTCGGGAATGTCCAGCACTTCTAATCTGCGTCCGCCCGGATTGCCGTTCTCGGCTTTCTCCCTGACAGCAGATTTCTTCCTTCCCGCACCGGGTCTCGCACCGCCGCGCCCGCCTGTGTTATTGGATTTTGTCGGCATTTTCTCACCCCTTTCCTCGAAAAAATGAGCAGCCGCAGCCGGCCGCCCTTTATTACCCTTTTGATTTCGCCTTTTTCGCACGCGAGACCCCACGCCCGTTCCCACGGGACAGAGCCGTAGAGATTTTGACCGCCCCTGGGCCTTTAGTGATTGTGCCAGCGGTCCCCACGTTCTGCATGAATCTTCGCATGACAAGAAGAGCATAAGGACATTAAATTATTTTCGCTGTGATCACCGCCCTCTGCCAGAGGCTTGATGTGATGCACCTGCTCCGCTTTTACGAGCCTGCCTTCCCGTTGGCACCGCTCACAAAGCGGGTGCGCATTCATGTACCGGTCACGGATGCGTTTCCATGCCCGTCCGTACCTGCGCTTTGCTGCCGGGTTCCGGCTGTATTTTTCGTACCGCTGGTTCTCCAGTCTCTGATGTTCCTCACAGAACCTGCCATCCGTCAGCTTGGGACAGCCGGGGTAGGAACACGGCCGCTTGGGTTTCCTTGGCATCGGCTCACCTCCTCCGGGCATAAAGAAAGCCCCACAGGATTTCTCCCATGAGGCTGGCTGTCTTTATGCAATTTTCGATATTACTATCGTACCATGTCCAATTGGGAACTTCATCTCACAAAGTGGACATCAGACTTTCCCAAACAGGAGGATGGTCAGGCGCTCCAGCGCCCGGTTCTTCCTGCGGTATGCGGAAGCCCGTTCAATCTGGAAATAGTCTGCCACATCGTCAGCGGCATTACTTCCGTACTGGTTGTCCTCACCATAGAACGCTTCCAGCACATACCGTTCATCCTCTGTCAGTTCTTCCCAGGCTGGGACGAACCACGCCATGTATTCCACCGCCTGCCGGTATCGTTCCTTCAAAACATCGATCTCCTCAATGCCCTTGACAATTCTGTCCTCTGAAGCCTGCGGATTATGGCTGTGGGGCATCCCGTCAAGCTGCGGGCTGCTGACGCCTTCCATCTTCTCATAGGCGCTTTTAATCTCGTCATCCGTGTGGCCAATAATAAATTTCATGCTGCCGTAATCCTTCAAGGCGTCCACAGCCGCCGACCGTTTATCAAGATACTTCCAGATAATGCTCATACCCGGTACCTCCAATCAAAGATTTTTTATTTCCCCCGGATTTTCACAGATTGTCTTTGATTGGCTCTTGTTTTCATGGCTTGGCTCAGATTTTCAGATCCGCTTTTACAGCTTCGATCAACGCAGCCTGTGTGGTGTCCTTTTCCGACAGGGCTTTCATGATTCGCTCGTCAATCGTGCCTTTCGTGATGATATGCTGCACCACCACGGTATCGGACTGCTGCCCCTGCCGCCAGAGACGGGCGTTGGTCTGCTGGTAAAGTTCCAGGGACCAGGTCAGTCCAAACCATACAAGGGTGGAACCCCCGCTTTGAAGGTTCAGCCCGTGTCCCGCCGATGCCGGGTGGATCAGGGCCACCGGAAGTTCCCCGTCATTCCATCTGCGGATGCTTTCCGAAGAATCCAGCCTGGAAAACGGGATCTTCAGCTTATGGAGCCGTCCCGTGATCCGTTCCAGGTCGTGCCGGAACCAGTAAGCCACCAGGAGCGGCTTTCCTCCCATGCTCTCGATGATATCCTCCAGGGCATCCAGTTTCCGGTCATGGATGGCGATGGTCTCTCCTTCATCCGTATATACCGCGCCGTTTGCCATCTGGGAGAGCTTCCCGGAAAGAGCCGCAGCATTGGCGGCGGTGATTTCCCCGTCCGGGAGCTGCAGCAACAGATCCCGCTTGAAGGAAACATACCGTTGCACTTCCTCCTCAGAGAGATACACCTCATAGCCGGAGGAAACGAACTGTGGCATCTGCAGGTAATCTGTGGATTTCATGGAAATCGTGATGTCAGAGATCAGCCGGTAGATCTGTTCCTCCGCCCCTGGAAGGGGCTTGTAGGAAAACACCACCTGCCCATTGCGCTTGTCCGGCAAGAAAAACTGGGTACGATACTGGCCGATGAACCTCCCCAGCCGCTGTCCCATATCCAGCAGCTTGAACTCAGCCCACAGATCCATCAGCCCGTTGCTGCTGGGCGTCCCGGTCAGTCCCACGATCCGTCCCACCTTCGGCCGCACCTTCATCATGGCACGGAACCGCTTGGACTGGTGATTCTTGAAAGAAGATAACTCGTCAACCACCACCATGTCGTAATCAAAGGGGATACCGCTTGCCTCTACCAGCCACTGCACGTTCTCCCGGTTGATGATGTAAATGTCTGCCTGCCGTCTCAGCGCCGCCATCCGTTCCACCTCTGTTCCCACAGCCACGGAATAGATCAAACTGTCCAGGTGGTCCCACTTTTCAATCTCTGCCGGCCAGGTATCCCGCGCCACACGCAGAGGTGCTATCACGATGGCTTTGTGGATCTCAAAGCGGTCAAACAGCAGGTCGTTCAAAGCCGTCAGGGTAATGCTCGTCTTGCCAAGCCCCATCGATAGAAGCACCGCCGCAACGGGATGTGTCTCAATATACTCCGTGGCATATCTCTGATACTCATGAGGACTGTATTTCATCAATGATCCCTCCGATCTGTTTCTCATCATCCAGCACATACACCTTAAAGCCCAGCCGCCTCAGCATCCGGTGTCTTGCCTGCTGGAGTGGGCGGGGCTTCTTTCCGAGAGCCTTGACCTCCACAAATGCCATCCTCCCACCAGGGAGAAGCGCTAACCGGTCCGGCATCCCATCCAAACCGGGCGACACAAACTTGACTGCCACACCGCCGGCAGCCCTGACTGCCGCCCGGAATTTCTGTTCTATGATTTTTTCACGCATTTTTTCTCCTTTCGGGAGAGGTCGGAGAAGTCTGTTCATAAACCTCTCTATATATGATTTTCTATAATAAAACTGCCCTAAAGGGGGTTTTATACTAAGACCTCTCCGACCTCTCCCTATCAATCCACAAAATCACGCTCCAGCAGCCTCAAGCCAAGAATCCACATACTATGCTTTTTTTTCACTCGCTTAAATCCTGCCTGTTCCACTGCGTTATAAAATTCTGTCGTGCTTCTTGTAAAATCACCCACTCGCGCACAATACGCACGGTACTCTGAGTAAAACTTGCCCGATCCCACTTCGTAACCGTCTCCACGTTCACAACAATCATTCAAGAAATGGGCAAGCCAATCATTATCGCTTTTATATTTATTGATGACTTCTTTTACGCAGACAGGAGCGGGGATATGGAAATTCTGCCCGATTGCTTTTTCTGCGCCCTCAATGATCCATGTCATGACAAATGGAGCGGCATTTTCTACCAGATAATCTGCATAGTTCTTCTGATCGTTGCCGCCCGTAATTTTTGCATTAAAAGGAATGACAATCAGACGTCTCCAGATGCCGGAGTCCATTGCGCCGACCTTCGGCAGGTGGTTGGTATATAGCACCAGCGTATGGCTCGGTGTAAAGGAAAACGGGTCTTTGTACTTCTTCTCAGCAAAAATCTCATCCGTGGAGCAAAGCTGTTTGATGACCGAAGTGTTCAGGCGCATCCCTTCCTCCAGTTCAGCAGCAATAATCAGACGCTTTCCCTTTGCCTCGGCAAGTTCCGGCTTCACATTTCGCTTGCAGCCTACCGTCAATGCATCAGCGGACATATTGCCACTGTAAGTACCAAGCACACGGGCAATGGTGTTCCAGAAGGTAGACTTGCCATTGCTGCCTTCTCCGTAAGCAATAATCATCGCCTCCATATAGACACGGCCAACCGCCGCCATGCCCACGATCTGCTGCACATAGTCGATCAACGCCTGATCCTGACAGAAAATCGTATCCAGCGCATCCAGCCACAGTTCCTTTCCCTGGTCACCTGGCCCAGCCGCTGTAATCTTTGTGATATAATCCTCCGGGCTGTGGTCACGCCGGCCTTCCAGACCGTCCGGCAGGTAATAGGTCCCATCCGGTGTGTTCAAAAGGAAACCGTCCCGATCCAAGTCAGACACGCTGATCTCCAGCATAGGCTTCGCCGCCTGCAGGGCGGACACCACATATTTCATATCCCGCCGCTTCATCACAAACGCCTGATATGCCAATGCGGATAAATAGGAAAGATAGGCCTCCGTCTGGCCGCCGCTGATTTTCTTTTCCAGCGCCTTGCCGCCGGATATGATATCATCTTCCGCAACGCCCACATCAAGAAGAGCCTGTTTTGCCCAGCGGACGTCATCCTTTGCGTCCGCAAGCTGCAGATCCAGAAATTCCTCTGCGGCCCCGACCGCCTGTTGCTTGGATTCAATCCAATACTGTCCGCAAAAGCGGATGTAATCGGTAGCTGCCGTATAGCGCAGTTCCACCCCATACTCTTTTGCCAACACCTTGGCTTGTCCGATATCAGAGTAATCTGCAGGCTTTAATGACTCCCGGCAGAATTCATCGTTATAATCCTCCGGAGACACATATCCTTCCTGGCTCTGCACCTTCTCGGCAAACCGGCAGGCACTCTGCCAGATGGCGGCAAGCTCTTCACCCGGAAGTGGTGGGTTACACTTATCCGCCTCCTCCATAAAAATTTGATACGCTTTCTCGGTTGCCCCATACCGTTTCACTACACGCCCCGCAAAATGAGACATGGTGGAATTGCGCCGCCCCTGGGGGATGCCTCGCTCCTGTGGTTTTACGACACAGTCGATGGTGATCTCTCCTTCATGCCACAATATTTCTTCTGTGGGATTGCCAAAGATGAACCGGGCAGCGTCCAAAGCATGGGAGTCGAAAAAAGGAAATTTCTGCTGGATTGCCCGTTTCAATGCCGCACAGGTCTCTCTATCAGTAATCGGATCATGAGGGAAGTACACATGGAACCTGGGCCGTGCGGATTTTCCATCCTTTGGCTTTCCATTGTTGCGGCTCGGCACAGCGAAAAAAGCCACATCCTTCCCAAGTAAACGTTCCAAATCGCTCGGGTAGATCCAATCTGCCGGATCATCGGAATGGTCATTGTCGCAGTCCATGACTTCCACATCGGAGGAAAGGAAATTCTCTCCGCTCCTGCGGAAATCCGCAAATTTCCCACAGACGTGGTCAAAGGCCATTACCTCCAGGCAGTCATCTTCGTTATCTACCACGCATTTCTTCGGGTAAATACAGTTTTTTGCATTTCCCCGCCCGTTTGACAGGTAAAAAGCCATATTCATGTTTCCTTGTCCTCCTTAAACAAAACGTATTCCCTACCACTATAGGCATCTTTCTTTCTTCCCTTAACATAGGGTTTCACATAGGAAACCTTACCGGATTTCAGATACCGGTAGTGCCCCCTCACGCCCCATGCGTCACAATGCCATATATGTGCCTGTTTACATTTCTTCCCATTTTTAGGCTCAAGGGGGCCTGCCTTGGAGATGGTATAAATGCGCACCTTTTCGGGATGCCTATACTCTCGCTTTTTCCCCCGCCGACGTTTTCCAGCAAGATGGATGATGCATTCCTCTACACGGTAGGATAAAAGTTCTTTGCAATGCAGCATCAGATGCTGAATCGCAAGAAATGCCGCCAGAAAATGAAGTTCAGAATCTTCCACATATTCCCGTGTCAGTTCAGAACCATATTCCGTCTGCCAGGTATATCCACATACCTCATTGTTTTCGTTAAACCATTGAATACACTGGAACACTTCGTAGGCACTACTTCCATCCACCATAAAACAGGAAGTTTTCAGACCATTCTCAAAGACAGCACCACCCGTAAAATTAGCGTCCACATCCTGGCTGCTGATAATCTCATAATGGATAATTTCCCCTTTGGAGTTCTCCATAACCTGCAGGTTGAGGATACGGATTGCAGGCTCTCTTAAATAACGGATTACCTCCAGATAGTCAATCTGCTCGATTACTCGGCACACTTCATTAAACTGATCATAGGTAAATTCTATCCAGTCACCACGCAGGCTCCCATGCCTCATATATTGACCACCTCCTCTAGGCCTTGTTTGAAAAATAAAAGTTGCACAATAAACCAAGCTATGCGAAGCTAATAACATGAAACGATATGAACTAACAAAAGAACAATGGGAACGAATCAAGCTGCTGCTGCCACCGGAAGAAACGGGAAAGCGGGGCCGCCCTAGGAAGGATAACCGGACCATGGTAAACGGGATGCTTTGGATCGTCCGGAGCGGCGCTCAATGGCGTGAGCTGCCGGAGACCTATGGTCCCTGGCAGTCCGTGTACGCCCGATTCGCCAAATGGCGGGACGACGGCACCTTGGAAGCGGTATTTCACGCGCTGTCCGACGATGCGGACATGGAGGCTCTGAGTGTAGACTCCACTTGCGTAAAGGTGCATGAAAGCGCAAATGGCGGGGAAAAAAACGGCGGATAAGGCGGTTGGCCGTACCAAAGGCGGGTGGAACACAAAGCTCCACGCTGTCGTAGATGGTCTGGGAAACCCGGTGGAGTTCCTTCTCTCCGCTGGAAATGACCACGATTCGGTTCACGCTGTTGAACTATTGGAAAAACTCAGCATCAGTGGGAGTGCTGTACTGGCAGATCGGGCTTATGGTGCTCGGGCAATTCGGGAATACATCTCAGAGCACGGGGCCAGCTATGTGATCCCGCCGCAAAGCAACGTTTCCGATCCCTGGCCGGTTGACTGGCATCTGTATAAAGAACGCCATCTGGTGGAGTGTTTTTTCCAGAAAATCAAGTGGTTTCGCAGAATCGCCACCAGATATGACAAGTTGGATGCTTCCTTTCTCGCCTTCGTTTATCTTGCCTCCATCGCTATTTTGTTGCTTTAGCACATTCTCTATCTTTTTTCAAACAAGGCCTAATTCCTCCGTAAAATACCGCACTGGAATGCTTTTCTTTTCCGCTTTCTCGATCTCTGCCCGCATACCCGCAGATATGATGCCGCCGAACACCCACACCTGCTCACATTTCGTGAGCAGCACCATTCCCATGAAAAGAGCAAGTTCCCGCTCCACCTGGATGCTGTCATCCATAAACTGCGGATAGAGCAAATGCGGGGCAATCGGGATGCAGGTATTCCGTACCGCAAAGCGGCTGTATACCTTTGCCATGTTCACATTCCGTTCCACATCGCCAGCGTAGGGAGAACATATATAGACCAGCGGCCGGTATACACGCCTTGCCGCTTTTTCCTCTTTCTCAATATTGGAAAGGGCTTCATAGACTGTCGGGTCATAGTAGCCCTCGCTGTTATATTTGTTGATGCCCATAGGTTGCACCTCCTTCTAATCCTTCTGATAAAACTCGCATTCGTATCCGTCCGCCCGGAGCTTCAACCCTTTCGCCCAGGGTGGCGTCCTTCCCATCTGTTCGCACACCGCCGCAACCGACATCCTCCGGTCGGCCTCAATGATAATCTCGTCATGCACATGGGCAACAATGGAGCAGTTTTTTAAGGTCTGCATGGCATAGCAGAGGATGTCGCGGGCAGTGCCTTGGACGATGTTCTCCACAAATTTAGGACCGTAGCTTTCCAGCCGTTCCCATTTTTTCGTGCCGCTCACACCCATGTAAGTCACCGACTCCCCACCGAACTGATTCTCTCCGATCCTCGGTTTCACATAGGCAAGCCGCCGACCGGAAGGGAGCGTAATGAAGAGCATGGCGCTCCGGTAATCAAAGCGGAGCCCGTGTGTCTCCGTAGGGACTCTCTGTCTGATACAGTCCTTTACTGCCCGGTCTACATCCCACCAGAACTGCGTGATCATGGGATTGGAACTGCGCCACGCATCTACCAGAGGCTGCAGTTCCTCCTCGGCAAGCCCCATCTCCAGCGCACCCATGGATTTCAATGCGCCCACCGATCCGCCGTAGCCCAAGGCCAGTTCCGCGATTTTTCCTTTCTGCCGGAGATGTCCATTGACGCCATGCTTCTCCACCTGAACATGGAACATCTGGCTTGCCGATGCGCAGTAAATATCGCCCCCATCCTCAAAAACCTTGAGCCGCCATCGCTCCCCGGCAAACCAGGCGATTACCCGCGCCTCGATTGCAGAGAAGTCCGCTACAATGAACTTCCGGCCATTCTGCGGCAAAAATGCCGTGCGAATGAGCTGGGAGAGGGTATCCGGGATATCTTCATAAAGCATGGAAAGTGCTTCATAGTTACCGCTCCGCACCAAAGCCCTCGCTTCAACTAAATCGCCCATATGGTTCTGGGGCAGATTTTGCAGCTGGATCAGCCGCCCGGAGAACCGGCCGGTACGGTTGGCCCCGTAAAACTGGAACATTCCATGGGCCCGGCTGTCTGCGCAGACCGCGTTCTCCATCGCCGTGTATTTCTTTACGCTGCTCTTGGCGAGCTGCTGCCGGAGTGAGAGAACCTCCCGCAGCGGCTCCGGCGCTGTCTTAACCAGCTCCGCCACCGCTTTCTTTCCCAGGGTGTCCGTTTCCAATCCATGGTCTGCCAGCCACTGTTTCATCTGCTGTACGGAATTCGGGTTTTCCAGTTCCGTCAGTTCCCGCATAGCGGCGGTCAGCCGTTCACGGGAGCGGGCATCCATGGCAATGGCCTGACGGACCAGTTCCATATCCACGCCGATGCCCCGGTCGTTGATCTCCTGGTCGAGATGGTATTCCTCCCAGGTGACATCAGGCACCGGAAACTTGGAGAGCCGTTTTTGTATCAGCATTTCCGTCTCCACATCCCGCAGGTTATAGGCTTTGAACCGCCTCCACTTTTCCCGGTCATGCTCCGGCAGGTTCCTCATCCTGCCGCCGTTTGCTTTTGTCGGCTTGCAGGGGAGGCAAAAGTAACGGATCAGATCCTTGCCCTCCGTCAGCTTCTGTTTCTCCAATCCCAGCGCCGCCCCCGCAGTTTCCAGAGAAAGGGGTAGCCCCAGCGTGGCAGACCACACCATCGTGCAGTGCCAGCCCTCCGGCCCCAGCCATTCCCCCAGGAAGTTTGACAGGCACACCCGCTCGAACATGGCGTTAAACGCCCACTTGGTAACGGAAGCGTCTGACAGGGCAGAGAGGATTTCATCTGGGATCTGTTCCCCACAGGCCAGATCGACCACACGCACATCCCCGCCATCCACCGCATAGCCAAACAGCAGGATTTCAAAGGCAGGGGAGGAGGCATATTTATACACACCACATTTGGAGAGATCCACATCCGAATATGACTCAATATCGATAGACAAAGTCCTCATTTCTCTTCATCATCTCCTTTCAACTGCCCAAAGGGCGGCAGGGGAATACCCCCCCCGCCACCCGGTATCGGCAGTTTCCTGCGTTAGGAGAGGAAATCCTCATCCTCATCCGCGAAATCATCCTCCGGGCGGGACTTGCCGCCCAGCGGCTCCCCGTCCCAAACCTTCTGTAGGTTATTCAGGCCGCAGGCAATCCCCTTATTGCCATTGGAATTGAACGCATAAAAGTTGATGCTCGCCCTGCCGTACACACCGCTGTAAACCTCGGAAGTATCCAGGATCGGCTGGCGGTCCGCATCCACGATGCCCGGAGCCGTGGCGCTGTTGGCGTTGACGAAGTAGGCGTTTGCGTAGGCTTCATCGTCCGGGCGCTCCGCATCCCCGTCACGGAGCGGGGTCTTTAAAACGGAAAGTGCCGGGACACTCCGGCCGTTGCCTTTCAGCTTAGCCTCGCCCTCCTTGTAGGCAGCCTCGATAGCGGCTTTGATCTTGTTGATGGTGACCGTATCCGACTTGGGGATGATCAGGCTGACGCTGTACTTGGGGGTGCCGCCGTTGATAGACTTGGGCTGCCACACGTTGCAGTAGCTCCATCTGGTATTGGGGCCGGTGATCACTTTCATCGGGTTCTTGACTTTATTTGACATTCTGGTTTCCTCCTCAATCTTTAAAATCATTCTGTGCCGTATTCATAGGCTGCCGCTTATCGGACAATGGCACAAGGACGGGCTTGCCCTGGGGCTTTTCGATCAGTCCTCCCAGCAGCTCGTCAAACTTCTTTTTGCCCAGGAGCTTCTGCATCTCCGTAAGACCCAGCACCTTTTTGGCATAGGGATCATACCCTGCCTGGGAAACGGCGTCGGCCACCGCTTCCTCGCTGATGTACCGGCGGTTGGAACGTCCCTCCACCACTTTATAGCCAGGATACTCCGTCCCGCTGAGTGCCTGCCGGAGCGCGTATTCCTTCACATCCGCAGCCCAGGCGGCCAGTTCATCCGCCTTGTCCAGGATGGCGGCGATCTCAGCATCCTCCAATGTGTCTGGCATCTCAAAATCATATTTCGCCAGTTCCAGGTTGTACTCTGCCCTCTTCCGGCAGACCGCCTTCGCCTTGCAGAACCGGCACCAGTCCCCGCAGGCAAACTCCCCGCCGCCCTCATAGGCCAGTTTCGCCTTATAGGTCAGGTCATTGCAGGCCCACTGCAAAAGGTCATCCTTTGCCATGACACAGACACTCACGTTATCCCGGCGTGGCTGGAAGATGGTCATGCGGACGGTATCAATGTCATAGATGCCGTCAAACAGTTCCAGAGCGCCCAGGGCATACAGCATCATCTGGGGATTTTCTACCGCAGACACCTCCACGCCTTTCCCATGCTTGTAATCCACAATATCGAGAGTACCGTCTGCAATGATGACGCAGTCGCCGGTTCCGAAGCCGTCTTTGACGAAACGGGAAAAGTCCAGACGCTGCTCGATCAGCACCACCGGGTCTTTACAGGTTTTCTTTGCGTCCTCCACCAGTTCCAGTACATAGGCCGCATAGTCCAAAGCGCACTGCTCCATTTCCTCGTTGTAGAAGGAAAGGTTCTCCGTTGGGTCTGCGGCATCCATGCCAAGCGCCTGTTTCAGCTTGTATTCACACAGGCTGTGGGCGTCCGTCCCTTCCTGGGCGAATTCGCTGCCCGTATCCTCATACTTCTCGCAAAGCCTTGCGGAAGGCGGGCAGTTCAGCCACCGGTGGCTGGAGGAAGCGGAAAGCAATGCGTGTTTTCCCATCACAGCACCTCCGCTTCCGCAAGGAGCGCCGGGTACTCCGCCGGGTCAATGTCCGACAGCTTATCCGCCCCATGCTTGATCAGGAGCGCCTTTACCTCTGCCGTATGGCCGGCACGGGACTTCTCCGCCAGAGCCGCCCGCACCTGTTCCAGCGTCAGCGGCTTTGGCTCTGGCTTCTCCATAGGCGGCTCCACTTGCTTTGCAGCATTTTTCTTTTCCGGTTTCTGAGCCGGCTTTTCCTCCGTGGTTTGATCCGGCTGTTCCTGCCCGTTCTGTGCTACAGCGTCCGCCACCGCCTGCAGGCTGTCCGCCAGAGAGCGGAGATCGGCTACCACATCCAGAAGAAGTTTTATCTTACTCATGCGCCAGCCCTCCTTCCGCAACCTCCCGGATCGAGAGTTCCTCCACGGAACTGCCCGGAACGATGACCGTCAGCTTTACCTTATCCCCAAAAAGGAAACGCATCAGGCGCTCCCTCACGGAGACGCTGCGCACACTGACCGCACCGCTGTTCACAGGCTTTTTGGAAACACGGATCTGTAATGTGTGTTTCATCTCATCACCTCTGCTTTCTGAAGGACGGTATAGGTATGTCCTTCAACATACGGAGATTTGAAGCACGGTTTGAGGGGGGATGTCTCAGAAAGATTTCAAAAACTTTTTCCTGGCTCCCTCGATGGATTCACGGATGGACTTAATATCCTTGCCCTCCCGGCGGGCAATCTCCCGGAGGGATACCCCTTCGGTCAGCATCAGCAGCCTGCGCCGCTGTACCTCCGAGAGCTGCTCAAACGCCTCTTTGATCCGCTGATTTTCAAGCTGCCGGAATAGTTCCATCTCCGGCGTACTGCCGTCCGCATAATCCCTGCCTTCATATTCCGTCGCATCCAGGGAATAGCAATGGTACCGCTCCTTCCGGTCCTGATTGCTTTCCTCCCGCCTGGAATCCAGGATCAAGTTCCCGATTTCCTCATTGACCTCTACATCTGAGGTCTCACCATTTGCAAATGTGTAATTGATTTTCAATTTGCCGTTCTCCTTTCGGAGCCCGGCAAGCGGCACCTTTGCCGCTAAAACGAAAAAAGAGCCTGACAAGCAGCACAAAAGTGCCGCTTGTCAGGCTCAATATCCCATCTGTCTTTCTTTCAAGACAGCGTGATGAAGGGGCAACCACAGATGATGGAATGAAATCACCCCTTCGTGCATCATGCTCAAACAAACGCCGCACCGGTTTCCCGGCTTCGCTGTCCGTTGCCCGCCCGTCATATACATTCCTTATGAGAGCTGTTGTATTGCCGCAGCTATCCGGTAAGTCCCGGAAACCTGCCCGGAACATTCGGTGGTAGCTATTCAGTTTTGATGATCCCAACCTCCGCGCCGCAGTGCCCGCACTTCATATATAAATCGGGATACCGGCCCTTATGGGGGATCTTGGTTTGTGTCTTTGTACCCTTTACTGCGTCCAGCAGTTTCCACCCGCATTTCGGGCAGTACACTGGACGCAATTTATCTCTTACGTCATTTCCTTCCGCCTCCTTCTTGCTTGGGCGCAAACCTCAACACTCCTTTCCGCCAGAGCCGATCCGGCTGCCGGGGAGCGGGCCTGCAATCTGTGCGCAGCTATTCCTCCACAATGTCCGTGAGCCAATGCGCCACCGGTCTGGAAAGAAGCCGCGCGTTGAGGTATGCCATCTCTAAGGTGAGGCAGGTATTCCCCAAGTAATACCCGTCCATGATCGTGAGGGTCATGGCAAGGTCTGGCTGTTCCATATCGGTCAGACAGATCGGCAGCAAGTATTGCACCCGGCCCTGATACCCCTGCGGAACCACAATGCTCGGTTCCACCACAGCCTTCCGCCGCGCCAACTCAACTGCTGTTTCCAAAAGTAGGGGCAGGTTTTGCGCTTCGCGGATTTCTGCCGGGATACGGGAAAGGTTCTCCTCGTCGCCGAGGATATGATCCACGTTGACGCGGATCGGCCACTCCGGGTTGTAATTGACGCCATATTGCGTCATATAGTAGCTGGGCTTCTTTGGCAGCGGGGAGATGTGCCGGAGCATCGGCGACAGCTCGTCCGCAAAGCCCCTGAAATACCATTCCAGCAGGGAATCCTTCTTTTTATTCCGGTCAAAGCAGGCGTAAATGGCCTTATACCGCCGGGTGTAGAGGCCCGTATGGAAGCAGCAAAATTCATTCTCAATGTGGAAGTAATCTGCTGCGCTGCTGGGATTTCTTTCGTCCTTGTAGTCAATAAGCTGTTTCTTAAAGATCGCGTGAATATATCGCTCCAAAATCGGAGTATCTGGATTTTTCGTTAAGTATATAGGGTTTTTGAATCGCCACGGTTCCGGCAAGGCCATCTCCGCCAGCATATCAAGCTGGGAGTACCAGTTCGGGACGTAGGCGAAGGAAAACAAATCTGGCATGAGAATCATATCAGTTTCCTCCATTTGTTCTGTAATGCGTCCACGATCTTCATCTGCACTTGTATCTTCATGTCCTCGTCGATGTAGGAATGTAGCTGGCCGTCTGGGCCGACTTCGTCATACATCACCAGAGAATTGATATAAGCGTCATAGTGCAGGAGATATGCCTCAATTGCCTCCTGGTCGCCGTGAACCGCTCGCTTGATTAGGTCATAGGTTAATTCATGGTTCTGAGCTTCCTTGCTCATAGAAAGTTTTGATTGCCTTAAATGCGCGCTGTCTCAGGTTGTAGACAGTGCGGGTTGTCACCTCCATTCTGGCTGCAATTTCCCCATCTGTCCAAGCGTACCAGAAGTCAAACAGTAAGACTTTCCGCTGCTTTTCCGGAAGGGAACAGAGTGCTTTATATAAAGTTTCGCTATAGACCACGCAGGATAACTCGTCCGCATAAAGCACAAAATGGTCGGACGGATACCTGTCGTCGTGGCTTAAAAGTTCAAGAAGATAGTCTACCGGTTCATCGGAAAAATGCTTCTCCCGGTTTGCCTTTGCCCGTTTGAGATTTCTGCTGAAATTCCGGGCTACTGTCTTGGTAAAGGAATTCACCATGGCAACAATCCGTTTTTCATAGTCAGAGGGAGACTTCATGCCGCATCCCTCCTTCCTGCAGATTTGAGCTGGTTGTTTTTCGCCTCCTCACATAACCAGAACACATCTCAGGGGTGAAAACCGGAAAGATTTTGAAAAATATTTTGAGAAAAATTTTTGAATGGGTGAGTCTATCTAAATGCTGGTTAGGAGCTGCACATATATTTTTCCTCCTTAAACAAAATGGGCCAATCCGCACAAGGCAGACTGGCCCGTTTTGGCAGGTAATTGGCCCGCCTTGCCGTAAGTAAAAGTTCTTTTGTCTTTATTCCCACTTGAAGAATTTCACCACAATATCAAAAAAAGCAACAAGTAAATGGCGTGAATAGAATTCTGTACTGTTAACAACAGGAGAGGGCCTGTTGGAGTTATGTCTTGTCCTTTGCACAAAAGATGTTAATTGCTTCGCTAAAGAAAGATGCCAGATTTCCACTGCCGAATCCATTTATATAATTGGAAAAGCGATCGTCACTGATATAGAGTTGCCCCAAGTAGAGCAAAATTTGATTATCACATTTATAAAAGGATTCAGAGATATACTGCTGCCACTCTTTTACGATTTGTTGTACTTCTTGACAGGCGGGAGATTGATCTTGAAATCGAGCTAATTTCTCAAAGGTATCCTTAGACACAGAAAGAAATCTCTCTAATTGATTTCGTTGACCTTCTTTTGGCTGCGACAAAAATGCTGCTTCATATTCTTTGAAACTATGGGTATCACCCCAACGTTCCAAAACTTCTGACCTATATTTCTCTTTCAGTTCAAGCACTTTTGTATCTGAAAAAGGGGCAAAAGACGAGACGGGATTTCCTTCTATTTCTGTTTTTATCAGGGAGATCAGAGCATCAATACGTTCCTTTTGCGCCTGTAAAATATCAAGGTGTCTTTTCAACGCTTCCGTTCGATCATAATTAGGAGAAGCGAGCAAGCTCTTGATTTCCTTCAATGCAAATCCCACTTCACGAAAAAATAGAATTTCCTGCAACCGGCTTAAATCATCATCAGTATACAAACGATATTTACTGTCTGTAACCATAGCAGGCTTCAAAAGTCCTATTTCATCGTAGTAGTGCAATGTCCGTATTGTGATACCTGTTAGGTCAGCAACTTCATGTACTGTCATCCTCCTATCATTCATCCCAAAAATCCTCCACAGTTTCTAAAATTTCACTTGCAGGCAGCAGCGTGGCTTCAATAATGCTTTTTCCTGTCTTTTGCAAGTAGTGTTTAACCAAATGATACCCGCAAGCGTAGCCAGCACAGTAGGGCAATCCAACACAGGGGAAATTTTGCATCGCGGCCATCTCGTCACCATAGAGGTAGGCGTTTAGATTCTCAAGCCCTTGAACATTCAGTCCATCGTGAATAATAGGTTTGATGTACTCATTCAGGGTTTGCATATCTGTTTTGGTTACCCACGGGCCTGCCTTGTCCTCGCCATACAAATGAGTTGCAAAGTTTTCAGCAAGCCCCTCGCTGACCATCATCTCCCCAAGGGTGATACTATTCCGCCACTTAATAAACTGAAAGCGCACATTATGGTTTACTTCGTGGGCCAGCGCAACAGGAAGGCGAGTCAGTGTAAATTCATTGGGGATCAGCCACGCCATGATATACCCCGGAATACCACCATCGCCGCAATATCCTTCATTCAGGGAGATATAGGGGCTTTCAGCATTTGCCAATAAAACCGTAAATAGATACTCGCTGACGGGTAGTTCAATCCCATTGTTCAAGAAGCATTCCAGGGATCTCCGAATGGACTGCTCACAAGATACCCAGAGCCGATCTGAAGAAAGGCTCTCAATGTTTGCTTTTTGTGACTGATCGACCTTTGTGGGGGAAATAAAACCCAGCATATCACTTGCCATGATAATGTCATAGCCATTGGGTGTATCTGCCTTCATGGGGATTTGATAGCAGTCCCACTTGCCCTTAAAAGGCATCATCAGCTCATACCGGTAAATGTCGTTTTTCTTTTCTACTGGAGCCTCCATTATTTTTTTGTAGACAGCATCCGAACGTACATAGCTTAATTTCATAAGTCACATTCCTTTCTTTTTTTCAGCATACACCATTACGTAACGTGAGAGTCAAGAGGAATGTTAGGAACTGTACCATATTTTTCTGAAAAGAGCAAGTCGTTCATAATAACCTAATACACGCAAGGCAGATTTGCCCATTCTATTATTGCAGGTAGCGGGCCTGCCTTGCTTTTCATCAAATTATTGTATTTTCACTTTTGCAATTTGAGTTACCGATTAAAATAAGTTATACCTGCAATTGTGATGAGAGCGATGCCCGATCCGATCATAATCCACTGCAAGGGAAGAATATCAGCCAATGGGCCAAATATAGCCATACCAATCGGCAAAAAGCCGGAGTACATCGTTCCGAGCAGTCCAAAAACACGCCCTTGCATAGATGCGTCTGTTTTCTCTTGCAGCATAGTGGTAATTGCTGTTTGCACCATTGTCAACGCAACTCCGTAAAATACCATCAAACCAAGATAGAGAATAAAATTCCGTGAGATGCCCATTCCGATTGCAAAGGAATCAAAAGCCAAAAGTCCGACTGATAAAGTTTTTCCTCGGCTCTTAAACCCTCCCCAGGTACTCATAATAACTCCGCCTATCATCATGCCCGCAAACCCGACTACTTCCACAGCAGTAAGATACCAGTAAGTATCACCAAATACCCGCCGAACAAGAAGTCCTGCCAGATAACCTGCTGGAACACAAAAGAAAGTAAATAGTCCATAAATGATTAAAAGTTTTCCAATCAGCCTGTCTGAAAAAGCATATTTGATGCCAATTTTCATGTCAGAAAAGACACTTGCTTTTTCAACGGAAGTATTCTGTTTCGGAAGTGCCAAGCAGGACAATAGGCCCGTTCCTAAGATCGCTGTTACAATGTCTATCATAAGCGTTGTTCTCAATGTGCTGATTGCAAAAACCGCACCTGCCGCCGCCGGAGCCGCAAAATTGACAATAGACTGCATTGTTGCATTGATGCCGTTGTACCGCATAAGCTGATCTTCCGGGAC
>OBJP01000182.1_pt1 | contig 55548 bp, 45 predicted proteins | sample 1519821 | NCBI WGS metagenome assembly OBJP01 (sample SAMN04209218, study PRJEB22552) | human gut metagenome | biome: gut; material: feces | host: Homo sapiens | place: USA: Oklahoma | reverse complement strand
CGCTCACGCTCGTGACCTCCAAGCAGCTGCTGCCGGTCTACGACAAGCCGATGATCTACTACCCGCTGTCCGTCCTCATGATGGCCGGCATCCGCGACATCCTGATCATCTCCACCCCGGCGGACCTGCCGAACTTCGAGCGGCTGCTCCGCGACGGCTCGGACTACGGCGTGAACCTGTCCTACGCCGTCCAGCCCAGCCCCGACGGCCTGGCCCAGGCCTTCCTCATCGGCCGCGACTTTATCGGCGGCGAGCCGTGCGCGCTGGTGCTCGGGGACAACATCTTCTTCGGCAACGGCCTGGGGCGCCACCTGAGGCGCGCCGTGGAGAACGCCGAGGCCCGCGGCCTCGCCACCGTGTTCGGCTACCACGTGGAGGACCCTGAGCGCTTCGGCGTGGTGGAGTTCGACGACCAGCTCAACGCCGTTTCCATCGAGGAGAAGCCCGAGAGCCCCAAGTCCAGCTACGCCGTCACCGGCCTGTACTTCTACCCGGGCGACGTCGCCGAGAGGGCGGCCCGCGTGGCCCCCTCCGCCCGCGGTGAGCTCGAGATCACCGACCTCAACCGCATGTACCTGGAGGACGGGCTGCTCTCCGTGGTGACCCTCGGCCGCGGCTACGCGTGGCTGGACACCGGCACCATGGAGTCCCTCCACGAGGCGGGCGAGTTCGTCCGCGCCGTGGAGCGAAGCCAGGACATGCCGGTCTCGGTGCTGGAGGAGATCGCCTACGAGAACGGCTGGATCGACCGCGAGACGCTCCTCTCCTGCGCGGAGCGCTACGGCAAGTCCGAGTACGGCCGGCACCTGAAGAGGGTCGCCGCCGGCGAGTTCGTCAACCGCAACCTGGAGCACTAGGGGAGATACCATGACCGACACCGTCTTCGAGCCCGAGAACATAGTCGTCACCGGCGGCTGCGGCTTCATCGGGAGCAACTTCGTCCACCACGTGGTGCGCGAGCACCCCGGCGTGCACGTGACCGTGCTTGACAGGCTCACCTACGCCGGCAACCCCGAGAACATCGCGGGCCTGCCCGCCGATCGCGTCGAGCTCGTCGTGGGCGACGTCTGCGACGCCGCCCTGGTGGACCGCCTCTTGTCTGAGGCCGACGCCGTGGTGCACTACGCCGCCGAGTCCCACAACGACAACTCCATCGCCGACCCCTCGCCCTTCCTGGAGACCAACGTCCGCGGCACCTACACCCTCATCGAGGCCTGCAGGAAATACGGCGTGCGCTACCACCACGTCTCCACCGACGAGGTGTACGGCGACCTGGCGCTGGACGACCCGGCCCGCTTCACCGAGGAGACCCCCTACCGCCCGAGCTCCCCCTACAGCTCCACCAAGGCGGCCTCCGACATGCTCGTGCGCGCCTGGGTGAGGACGTTCGGCCTGCGCGCGACCATCTCCAACTGCTCCAACAACTACGGGCCCTACCAGCACGTGGAGAAGTTCATCCCGCGCCAGGTGACCAACCTGATCGACGGGGTGCGCCCCAGGCTCTACGGCGACGGGCGCAACGTCCGCGACTGGATCCACACCGAGGACCACAGCTCCGCCGTGTGGACCATCCTGACCAAGGGCGCGATCGGCGAGACCTACCTGATCGGCACCGACGGGGAGCGCGACAACCTCGCGGTCCTGCGCGAGATCCTGCGCGCATTCGGCCGCCCGGAGGACGACTTCGACTGGGTGCGCGACCGCCCCGGCCACGACCGCCGCTACGCCATCGACAGCGCGAAGCTCCGCCGCGAGCTCGGCTGGGAGCCCCAACACACCGATTTCGCCGCGGGACTCGCGGAGACCATCGCGTGGTACCGCGAGAACGAGTCCCGGTGGCGCCCGGCCAAGGAGGCCACCGAGGCCCGCTACCGGGCGCAGGGGCAGTAGGAGGGGAGCCATGGCTGAGATCGAGTTCGAGAAGGCCCTCGCGGCCGAGACCGCCAACATACCCGGCATGCTCGTGTTCGACCTGCCGGTCCACGGGGACGCCCGCGGCTGGTTCAAGGAGAACTGGCAGCGCGCCAAGCAGGTCGCGCTCGGCCTGCCCGACCTGGGCCCCGTGCAGAACAACATATCCTTCAACGCGCAGCGCGGCGTCACCCGCGGAGTGCACGCCGAGCCGTGGGACAAGTACATCTCCGTGGCCACAGGATCGGTCTTCGGCGCCTGGGTGGACCTGCGCCCGGGGAAGAGCTTCGGCGAGGTCTTCACCTGCGTGATCGACCCGGGGAAGGCGGTCTACGTGCCCCGCGGCGTGGGCAACTCCTTCCAGGCGCTCGAGGACGGCACCGCCTACACCTACCTGGTGAACGCCCACTGGTCCGCCGAGCTCAAGTCCACCTACACCTTCGTCAACCTCGCCGACCCGGCGCTCGGCATCGAGTGGCCCATCCCGCTCGGGCAGGCGACCGTCTCCGAGGCCGACCTCAACCACCCGTATCTCGCCGACGCCCTGCCGATGGCGCCCCGCCGCACGCTGGTCACCGGCTGCAACGGCCAGCTGGGACGGGCGGTGCGCGCGCTCGCCGAGGAGCGCGGCCTTAGCCCCTGGTTCGACTTCTGCGACATCGACACCTTCGACATGTCCGACCCGGCGGCCTACGGTCAGTACGACTGGCCGCTCTACGGCGCCGTCGTCAACTGCGGCGCCTACACCGCGGTCGATAAGGCCGAGACCCCCGAGGGCCGCGTGGCGGCCTGGAGGGCCAACGCGACGGGCCCGGCCCTTCTCGCCCGCACCTGCGCCGAGCACGGCATCGCCCTGGTGCACGTGTCCTCCGACTACGTCTTCGACGGGACGGCGGAGGTCCACGCCGAGGACGAGCCCTTCAGCCCGCTGTCCGTCTACGGCCAGTCCAAGGCCGCGGGCGACCTCGCCGTGGCCGGCTGCCCGCGCCACTACATCGTGCGCTCCAGCTGGGTGATCGGCGAGGGCCGCAACTTCGTCCGGACGATGAGGGGGCTCTCGGATCGCGTGGCCGACCCGGCCGACGCCCTCGGGCGCGTGACCGTGGTCGACGACCAGTACGGCCGGCTCACCTTCACGCGCGACATGGCCGAGGGGATCCTCTGGCTGCTCGGCTACCGGGAGGGGGACGTCGAGCCCTCCGCACCCGCGCCGCACGGCACCTACAACCTCACCGGGTCGGGCCCGGTGGAGTCCTGGGCGCAGATAGCTGCCCGCGTGTTCGACCTCGCCAACGGCAACGGCGACAAGGTGGTGCCCGTCACGACCTCCGAGTACTATGCCGGAGCCGAGGGGCCCATCGCCCCGAGGCCGGAGCGTTCCGCGCTCGACCTCGCGAAGATCGAATCAGTAAGGTTTGTACCGCGCGATTGGGAGCATGAGCTTAAGGAACAAGTATGCAACTGACGGGAAACAGAGGACACGCAAGTGCCGCGTACCTTGGCATTGAGCCGGATCGAAGAAGCATCGTTTCCTGTATTAAATCCGGAGGCTTTGATTATGTCGGTGTCGCCATCACCCCTTGGCATGTGAGGATGGCAGTCGCTTCTTATCTTAAATTGCGTGCGGACCATTTAGTTAATTCTGGAATCATCCTTATCGATCGCCACAATAAGGATGGCTATTTAGTTTCAGCTGAAGTAAGTGCACCTGGATTGAGTGTTGCCTACCTCGACCGCGGCGACGGCGGTTGGACTTCCATGATTCAAGCTTTTGCATGTCGCTTGGCTTTGCCCTTTTTGCAATCTAAAAAAGAAAGCGGTCGCTTGGTTTATGTCGCAAACCCATCTTTCCCGGGATCGATATTTGATAGCTTTTCTGCTTTAAAGCTTAATTGTCGCCTTTCTTACATTTTACTCGATGAAGGTGTCGGATCGTATCTTACGACTACAGAGGACTGGGCGAAGCAAAGCATAAGAGACCGTGGATTGCATGGGTTCAGCGCACTGATGCGCAATTGGTTATTTAACTATGAGCAGCATGAACTTCCCAAATTAGTTTCCGAATTAGAAGAGAAAAAAAGATACGAGTCGTTCTATCTTTTCGAATGCGATGGAACACTATCTACTACCAATGCTGCTTTCGTAAAACAAAGCTTCGAATTGAATGCAAAGAGCGCTGGTTTTTTACTGAGTTCGCACAATGACAAATACAAAAACGCTGTCGTTTTTTGCTCACAATATCCACTTGTGGAAGTAGGTTCGATTTCGCTTGGTGCTCATCGTTGCGCCATTGATGCTGCATATCAGGTATCAAGGCGTTTGGGAGTCCCGATGGTAATCAAGCTTCATCCTAGGGAAAGCGATTTCGAAATATACAATGGGTTTGACGCATTTATAGATTCAAGGCGTGGTGTTGCCCTGGAGGATATTCTAGGGGATTTAGATGAACCGCCGTTGTGCATTGCGAGTTTGTGCAGCACCGCGATGATTACTGCATCTGCCGTTTTTGGCTGCAGTGGGATCAGCCTAAATGCGTTAATACCTGATGGCGAGGCCTCAGATGGCTTTGCTCTGTTCTGCAGAAGTATGGATTCGCTTTTTGGCGATTACTACGAGACACCCGAATCTGTTGACGAATTCTGCTTCTTCCTTAAAGGGGCTCACTGAGCAGCATTGGACACACATGGTTTCTTTGACAAATAAGGCTGTAGAATTACGGAGAGCGGATTCCGGTCTTTCATCTAGCGCTCTTGTATTGTTTTGTCTGTTCTTTTTAATTACAACGCTACTGTCTGATTTCCCCATTGCCTCCCTTGCAAGCCTTATAGGCTTCTTGCTATTCGGTGTATACACTTGCATTGCCGCACCTTCTTTTCTCATAAAATACTTCAGTGTACTGTTTGGTATAGTCGCGGCTATAGCAGGTTGCTTTTCGTGCGAATTTCTTGGCGGGTACTTACCAGAATTACGCAAAACTGTCTTTTATTCAGGGTCTTTACCGCTTCTGATCCTGAACTATTTTATCTTTCTGTCCTGCTTGCATAGGTTTGATGGGGCATTTGGTGCAGATGATAAAAAATTATTAACCGAAGTTCCTGTTCGCAAAGAGTGGAAATGGTTCAAATGGCTTCATGCTAGCGTGCTCTTGATGATTGTAATGATGTTTTTGCATGCTTTGCCAAACCCATCGTTCATTCATGGAGTCGATCGTTTTAGTTATTCTTCGCAGTATTTATCAGGCATTTGGAGATACCTCCACTCCGCTTCGATGATTCTTTGCATCATTCCGCTCATCGCTGTTCGTTTTGGCTACAGGAAGAGCGGGTGGCTTGCAATCTTTGTGTTCTGTTTATATCTGTTTTGGACTGGGATCAAATTCAGCGGCTTTTATTCGTTACTTAGTCTGGCGACTTTCGTCTACTACGATAAAGTAGTGACTTTTAGTAGGAAGTTTATATACAAGCTTCTTATCGGGGCTTTTGTTGTTCTCGGGTTATTGCTTGGATTGTCGGTATTCGCACATAGCTTTGCAGCATCCTCAGACACCGCTTCCGAGTTTTTCTTTAATAGGACTGCACAACAAGGACAGCTATGGTGGTCTACGTATAGTACCTATTCGCCTTGTGACGGCATAGATGAGTTCTCGGACGAATTGAATGGTTTGGCTATTGGTGAGAAGTCTATCAGCGAATGCCGTGGTGATAGATATGGCATCTATAAGATGATGTATTTAAACGCTCCTACGGACCTTGTGGATTCAAAGCTGTCATCAGGTTCGAGATATACCGAAGCTGCTTATCCAAGCATGTATTATTATTTTGGCCCATTTGGAACGGTTGGCTTCAGCGTATTGACTGCTTTCGGAACCGTCTGCCTGGTTAATCTAATGATTAAAGTTATACATGGGCGAGAAGTCTTCTCTTCGCTCGCTTGTTTCATTATCTGGAGGGCATGGGCCGTCTTTCGAAGCATGCTTCTGCTGTCGCCGTTCTTTGATTTAAGCGTTTTGCTTTCAATCACGATTCTTATCTTGTTTAGCCGTGGTTTATATGGCACCTCGATTGCTTCTAGTGACAGCAAGGTGAACGATTGCCTGATCTCAGGGGGCGTCAATGACAAGCGCTAAGAGCAATACTTCGTCATTTCTCTGGAGTTTCCTCGAGCAGGGTGGTTCCAAAGCAATCATAATGGTTGTCCAGATTATTCTTGCTCGCTTACTTTCCCCAGAAGCATTCGGTGTCTTGGCTATCTTGCTCGTTGTGACGCAAGTTGCAGATTCCATCGCGCAGAGCGGCCTTGGAATGGCTCTAATCCAGAAGAGCGACGCGAATGACGGTTCTTATTCCACTGCATGGTGGCTCAGCATCGGGCTTGCCGCAATGCTCTATGTCGGCATTTTTCTCGGTGCGCCCGCTATTGCCGTTTTCTACAATATGCCGGACTTGATCACGTATCTTCGTGTGCTCGGGCTCATTGTTTTCTTCAATTCAGCGAACTCTATCCAGCGCTCATTTCTGCAGCGGTCCATGAATTTCAAAGGAATATTCATCGCCACGACAGCCGCTGCGCTCGCCTCGGGCATTGGTGGTATCGCTCTCGCATTCTTCGGTTTTGGTGTTTGGGCGCTTGTTGTACAGTCCCTGCTGCAAAGCGTGTTTATCTGCATTGTCATGTGGACTCAAGTTAGCTGGAAGCCAAAGTTATTATTCGATGTTGCTGAGGCAAGGGATTTGTTCGGATATGGTTGGAAAATATGCATTACCGGCATCCTGAATGTCCTTTACTCGGGCATTTCTGAGCTCGTCCTTGGGCGCGCCTGTTCTTCTGGGGAGCTTGGCCTTTACAGCCAGGGCCGCAAGTATCCCATAGCGGCTATCGGTGTGATGAGCAATGCCATCGCAAACGTGCTCTTTCCGATGTTTTCTTCTATTAAGGGGGATGTCGGAGCATTGCGCGATGCAATACGCCGTGGGCTCACTCTTGGCACGTTTATCGTTGCTCCCATATCCCTGTTGGTCGCCGTCGCGGCGGAGCCGCTCGTCGTCATCCTCTTGTCCGGGAAATGGCTTGCGTGCGTGCCCATTTTTCAGCTGACTTGCATCTCGAACGCGATACTGATGCTTCAGCTTGTCAATCTGCGCGCATATATGGCATTGGGTGACAGCTCGCTCTATATGCGCCTCCAGATCATCAAGGTACTAGGCGGAGGCGCGATCATCTGGATCACCGCCGCCCTCACTCATGATATCTACGCGACGGCTTGGGCGAACTTCTTTGTGGGCATCCTCTCAATCCTCTTTGTTGACGCCGTGCCCGCAAAACGACTGCACGGCTACTCGGCTCTGTGCCAGATCAAGGATGTCCTGCCGATACTCGGCCTCTCATTTGCTGCTGCCGCGGCAGGGCTCGGCGTTCGTCTTTTGAACTTGGACTACGTGCCCGAGCTTTTTGCCCAGTGTATCGCATTTTCCCTTGTTTACCTGGGTGGAGCAAGGCTCTTCAAGTTTAAGGAGCTCTCCGAAGCGGTTTCACTCATGCGCAAACTCGCAGGTGGTGGGCGCTGAGGTATCCGCTAGTCCCTTCAATTAATTACCGGTCAGTTACTTATGGAAAGGATAGTAGCCTCATGTCAACATTCAACGGTTCAACTCTAATGATCACGGGAGGGACTGGTTCCTTTGGAAACACCGTCCTTAAGCATTTCCTGACTTCCGACGTGGGGGAGATTCGCATCTTTTCCCGTGATGAGAAGAAGCAGGACGACATGCGGCACGAGCTCCAAGCTCGCTACCCGGACCACGTCGCCAAAGTGAAGTTCCACATCGGCGACGTTCGCAACATCCAGTCGGTCCGCGACGCGATGCACGGGGTGGATTACATCTTTCATGCTGCTGCCTTGAAGCAGGTCCCCTCATGCGAGTTCTTCCCCATGGAGGCCGTCCGTACCAACATTGAGGGCACGGACAACGTCCTTCACGCCGCCTCGGACGCCGGTGTCAAGCGCGTCGTCTGCCTTTCAACGGACAAGGCGGCCTACCCCATCAACGCCATGGGGAAATCCAAGGCCCTCATGGAGAGCGTCATCTTCGCTAACGCCCGTAGGTCGGCGGAGAAGGGCGGCACGGTCGTCTGCTGCACCCGCTACGGCAACGTCATGTGCTCGCGCGGTTCTGTCATCCCGCTCTTCATCGACCAGATCCGCGCCGGTAACCCTATCACCATTACGGATCCGAGCATGACCCGCTTCCTGATGAACCTCGATGAGGCCGTCGACCTCGTGAAGTTCGCATTCGAGCATGCAAACCCCGGTGACCTGTTCATCCAGAAGGCAGACGCGAGCACCATCGGAGACCTGGCAAAGGCGGTCCAGAAGCTGTTCGGCGACACGGGGACGAGCATCATCGGCCCGCGCCACGGCGAGAAGCTGTTCGAGACGCTCATGACGCGCGAGGAGCGCCTGAGATCGGAAGACATGGGCGGCTACTATCGCGTCGCGGCGGACATCCGCGGCCTGAACTACGACAATGCCGAGCTCGGACGCGATGCGCAGACCATGGCCGACGAGGCCTACACCTCCCACAATACGAATCGGCTGGACGTGGAGGGCACCGTGAAGAAGATCATGACCGCCGACTACGTCCGTGAAGAGCTCGACGGCATCCGCCATATCTGAAGGAGGGCAAGATGATTTACCGATTCCCGCTGCGAGACGTCAAGGACATGCTGCTCAACCAGATCGGCAACAATTTCTTCAAGTCCATCGAGGACGAGCGCCTGATCACCAAGCATATGGAGCGCACGCTGGAGAGGCTTGAGCGCAACATCTCGGCCAACGACAACAAGTATTACTGGAAGCTCAACGCGGCGGGGGAGCGCGAGGCCTACTTCGATCCCCTGCATACCTGTCAATGGGCCCTGTTCCTGTACCTCACCGCGAACACCATCTATCGCGAGGAAAGGGACAACTCCGAGGCCGCCCGCGTTGTCTGTGACAAGATATACGGCCAGATGAAGGCGGTATCCGGTTGCGACCTGTACTACGAGGTGGAGATGCCCGAGACCTTCGCCTTCGACCACCCGACCGGCTCTTTCATGGGGCGCGCCTCCTACGGCGAGGGGTTCTCGTTCACACAGGGCTGCACGGTCGGAAACCTCAATGAGATTTATCCCGTCATCGGGCGTGACGTGCAGATGTGCGCCGGCAGCAAAGTGCTTGGAGACTCGCGCATCGGTGACGGCTGCCTAATCGGAGAGGGCGCCGTCGTGAGGGACGAGAGCGTTCCCGACGGCTCTGTTGTATACGGTAAGTCGCCGAACCTAAACATCTCACCCAGAGGCTAGCGGAATGGCGATCAGACAGGAGGTTTAACATGGAAGAGCTCGCAATCAACGGCGGGACGCCTACCAGTTCAAGGGTTCTGGGCTACGGCCATCAGGACATCAACGAGGACGACATCAAAGCGGTGGTCGATTGCCTTCGCGGCGACTATCTTACCTGCGGTCCCGCGACAGAGGCCTTCGAGGAGTCCATCAAGGCGGCGACCGGCGCCAAGTTCGTGACAGCGGTGGCCAACGGCACCGCAGCGCTGCATGTGGCGTGCCTGGCCGCCGGGATCAAGCCCGGCGACGAGGTGATCGTGTCGCCCATCACCTTTGCCGCCTCCGCCAACTGCGTGCGCTACTGCGGCGCGACCCCGGTGTTCGCCGACATCGACCCCGGCACCTGGAACATCGACCCCACGTCGATCCGTGAGAAGCTGACCGACAAGACGAGGGCGATCGTGGCGGTGGACTTCGGCGGCGTGCATGTCGATTCCGATGAGATCCGCAAGATCTGCGATGAGAACGGGCTGACATTCATCGAGGACGCAGCCCATTCCATCGGTACGCGTCATGACGGCCGCGCCGTGGGTTCCATCGCGGACATCACGACGTTTAGCTTCCATCCGGTGAAGACCATAACCACCGGCGAGGGCGGTGCGGTGGCTACCAACGACTCCGAGCTGGGCAAGATGGTGGAGCTTTACGCCAAGCACGGCATCACGCGCGATCATGGGTTCATGCGCGAGAAGGACCAAGGCGGCTGGTACTACGAGCAGCTCGTCTTGGGCTACAACTACCGCATCAGCGACATCGAAGCTTCGCTGGGCGTGAGCCAGATGGAGCGCCTCGGGCAGTTCGGGACCCGTCGCAAGGAGCTCGTGGCCTTCTACAACGAGCGTTTCTCCGAGATCCCTGAGGTGCAGTTCCAAATCGATGCGACCCCCGAGGATACGGTGCGGCACCTGTACTGCTTGAAGTTCGACACTGATGCCCTGGGCGTCACCCGTCGCTGGATCTTCGATGCGCTGCGCGCGGAGAACCTGGGGGTGAACGTTCACTACCTGCCCGTGTACCTGCTGCCCTACTACAAGGACCTGGGGCATGGCCGCGGCGAATGCCCCAACGCCGAGGACTACTACGATCGCTGCGTGACGCTGCCGTTGCACTGCGGCCTCACCGACGACGACGCGCAGCTCGTTGTCGACGCCGTGACGAAGGTCGTCGAGTGGTGCCGCGCCAACAAGGGGACGAGACGATGAGGCTCATGGCGTCCGAGACTGAGGTGAGGGCTCAGCTCGTAAGACAGATCGTGAGTCTTTTTCCGTTGAGCGATGCGGAGCGCGAGGCTATCGATGACGCCTGGACAGCAACCTTGGGCAGGCTCGAGGAGCGCTTCATCCGTATCAAGAACAAGTACTACAGTCGTGATGGAGAGGTGATCTTTGATCCCTTGCACGGATGCCAGTGGGCCCATTTCCTCTACACCCTATCCAACGAGATTCACCACCGGGGGGGGGGGGTGCGCTCCGTGTGCGATAAGATCTATGCGCTGAATCGGGCCCTTAGTTCCGCAGACCTGTATTACGAGGTCGAGCTGCCCGATATCTTCACTTTCGACCATCCTCTTGGTGCCGTTATGGGGCGCGCTGAGTACGCAGACTACTTCACGTTCTCGCAGGGCTGCACCGTTGGCAACAACAACGGCGTCTACCCCAGATTCGGTAAACGCGTCTTCATGATGAGCGACAGCAAGGTCGTCGGGGGCTGTCGCATCGGCGATAACGTAATCATCGGGGCCAACGCCTGCATAAAGGACCAAGACGTTCCGAGCAACTCCATCGTCTTCGGAGAGAGCCCGAACCTCGTCATCAAGGAAAACCGGAAGGCTGCCGTAGATTCCCATGCAAACGGGGTGTTCTTCTATGACTAGCATCTGCATAATAACGGCGCGCGGCGGCTCCAAGCGCGTCCCGCGCAAGAACATCAAGGAGTTCTGCGGCAAATCGATCATCGCCTACTCCATAGAGGCCGCCCTCGCGAGCGGTGTCTTCGACACGGTGATGGTCTCGACCGACGACGACGAGATCGCGGAGGTGTCGCGCGGATGCGGCGCCGAGGTTCCGTTCATGCGAAGCGAGGCGGCGAGCAGCGACTACGCTACCACGGCCGACGTGCTGTGCGAGGTGCTTGATGAGTATCAAAGGAGGGGGGCCTCTTTTGATACGATATGCTGCCTCTATCCCACCGCACCCTTCGTGAGAGCGTCCGAACTGCGGGAGGCCGCGTCGATACTGGATGGAGGAGCGAGCTCGGTGATCCCGGTGACCTCCTTCGATTTCCCCCCGCTTCGCGGGTTCAAGGTCGGGGAGGATGGGTCTGTCGGGTACGCGTTCCCGGAATACGCCCAGGCCCGGAGCCAGGACCTCCCCGAGATGGTCCATGACTGTGGGCGCTTCTACTTCGCCAACACCGAGGCCTTCAAAAGGAGCGGCAGCTTTATCACCGAGCGGACTCGCGCGCTTCGTATCCCGAGCAAGTACGTCCAGGACATCGACACGCTCGAGGATTGGGAGATCGCGGAGCAGAAGTACCTGTCAATGATTCAGGAGGATTGAGGATATGAAGCTATTTGAGACCATTGAGCGCGGTGAGGTATATTTCATTGCGGAGATGAGCGGGAACCACGGCGGCAGCGTGGACAAGGCGATGGAGATCGTCCGCTCGGCCGCAGAGGCGGGGGCAGATTGCCTGAAGCTGCAGACCTTCACCGCCGACACGATCACCATCGACTGCGATTCCCCCGACTTCCAGACCACGCCGGGCGGTCTCTGGGAGGGGCGCACCCTTTACGACCTGTACGAGGAGGCGCACACCCCCTGGGAGTGGCAGGCCGAGATCAAGGAGGAATGCGAGCGGCTGGGGATGGACTTCCTCTCCTCGGTCTTCGACCCCACCTCCGTCGACTTCCTCGAGTCCATTGGTTGCGAGATGTACAAGATCGCATCCCCCGAGCTCGTCGACGTGCCGCTCATACGCTACGCCGCCTCGAAGGGCAAGCCGATGGTCATCTCCTGCGGGATGGGCGGCATCGACGAGATTGCCGACGCCGTGGAGGCGTGCCGCTCCGTGGGCAACGAGCGGATTGTGCTCCTGAAGTGCACGAGCGAGTACCCCGCCGTGTACGAGGACATGAACATCGCGACGATGGCCGACATGGGCGCCCGCTTCGGCTGCGCGGTGGGCCTCTCCGATCATTCGATGGGCTGGGGTGTCGATGTCGCCGCCGCCACGCTGGGCGCGAGCGTCATAGAGAAGCACTACTGCATCTCCCGCAAGCAGAAGACCGTGGACTCGGAGTTCTCTATGGAACCGGCTGAGTTCAGCGCTATGGTCCGCGACGTGCGCCGCGCGAAGGCATCCGTCGGGCGGGTGACGTACGAGCGCTCCGAGAGGGAGGAGAGGGGCCTCGCCGGCCGCCGCTCCCTCTACGCAGTGAGGGACATCGCGCCCGGAGAGAAGTTCACGAGCGAGAACGTTCGCAGCATCCGCCCGGCGCACGGCCTCGCACCTAAGCACCTCGATGATCTTCTGGGGCGCGCCGCGAAGCGCGAGATCAAGTTCGGCGAGCCGATTACTGCGGCGGACCTGTAGTACTTTCGCCATGTTGGAAGGAGGCCGTTTTGGCTAAGAAATGTCTCGTCATAGGGGCGTCGAGCTTCATAGGCGCCTACGTGGTGGATGCTCTTTTGGAGGCTGGCTATTCCGTGGTCGGTACGGGGAGGAACCGGCGCTTCGCCGACCACTACCGGCGGCTGGGCGTCGAGTACCGTCCGTTTGACCTAGACGACCCCTCGGGGTTCGGCGAGCTACCTCAAGACGTCGACTTCGTCGCGCATCTCGCGGGCAGGCTGCCAGCGAACTCGGATTTCAACCTTTCCAGCGAGGACGACGCCGCCGAGTACATCCGGACGAACGCCCTGGGGACGGCTTATCTGCTCGAGTGGGCGCGTGGGGTCGGCGTGGGGCGCATCGTGTCGACGACCTCCTACGCGGACGTGCAGAACCGCTGGAGCCCCTCGGCCCCCGTCCGAGAGGACTGGCCGCGCGATTTCAGGCTGAGCGGAGACCATGCGGCCTACGTCATCTCGAAGAACGCCTCCGCCGACCTCCTCTTCTATTACAACGAGCAGTACGGGATGAGGAACTGCGTCTTCCGGCTCCCTCCCGTCTACGGTTGCGGGCCCCACGGGTCCCTTCGCGTCAATGGCGCGGTGAGGAGGTCCGGGATCGGCATATTCGTCGACAAGGCCAAGTCCGGCGAGCCCATCACGGTCTTCGGCGATGCCGACGGCGCGAAGCGCGACATCGTGAGCGTGAAGGACGTCGCGCAGGCCTTCGTCCGTGCTGGCGGCAGCGATGTCGCGGAGGGCCTGTACAACATCGGGTCAGGACGGCCGGTCTCCCTCCGTGAGCAGGCCGAGGCGATCGCTGGGGTCTTCGCGGGCGCCGACGGCACCTCTGAGGTGCGTGTCGACAGCTCCAGGGGCAACGGCATACGCCCGTACTCCTTCGACATCTCCCGCGCTCGACGCGATTTCGGTTACGAGCCCAGGTTTGCCGACTTCCGCGATTTGATGGCGGACTGGAAATGCGAGGAAGAGCGCGGCGTGATGCCGGAACTGTTCTGTGCAAGCGACGGCGGGGGGGTGGCTCGCTAACGTAGTCATTGTTGAGCCGATCTTCTCCTGTGTGAGTTCGAGAAAGGTGGCTTAACATGAGATTTCTGGTGATTGGCGGTTCGAGTTTTATCGGCGTGTATGCGGTTGACGAGCTACTCGCTCGCGGACATGAGGTTATAGCAACTGGCAGAAATCAGAACTTTAAGGCCCATTACGAGAGACTCGGTGTGCCATACGTGATGGTGGATATGGTTGAGCCTGGGACTTTGAGCGCGCTTGACGGCTGGAAGATCGATGCCGCGGTGTCCCTTGCCGCCCGAATGCCTGCCAATATCGAGAAGGACTCGGAATCAGAGGACATCGCAGATTTCATCCAGACCAACGTTGTCGGCACCATCAATCTTCTCAACTGGCTGCGCGGGCACGGGGTAAACCGACTCGTTGACATCGTGTCGCGGTTTGACTGCAGGCTGTATCCTGCAGAGGCGATCATAACGGAAGAGACTCGACCGATGTTCTCGTATACAGATGATCACGCCGCATACGTTGTGAGCAATAACGAGAAGGCGGAGATGCTCCGCTACTATAACGAGCGCTACGGCATGAAGAACATATGGCTGAGGATCCCGTCGATATACGGAGTCGGTCCACACGGCTCTTTTGCAAAAGACGGTGTCGTGATTAAATCGGGCCTTCAGATATTTATGGAGCGCGCGGCAATCGGGGAGGAGATTACCGTATTCGGCGATCCCGACACCCCAAAGGACGTCCTATATGTGAAAGACATGGCGCGTGCTATCGCGGATGCACTGGAGAGCAGCGATGGCCAAGGTCTCTATAATGTTTCCTACGATGAGAATTTCTCAATCTTGGAACTCGCCGAAGCGACCGCCAGGGCCTTTGCCGGCGAGTGCGGAGAGTCAGAAGTCTCGTCTGATCCGAGTAGGCCAAACAACGGCTCTTTCCCAAGGATGGACAACACGAAGATCAAAGAGGAGCTCGGCTTCAGACCGCTTTACGGCGACCCTTACGTTCTGATGGAAGATTATCGCAGAGAGCTTGAGAGGGGAGAGCATGCAAGGCTCTTTTCATAGGAAGATATACATTCGGACGGATGCGAACCCGGCTATTTCCGGTGGTCACGTGATGCGCTGCCTGTCCCTAGCGGACGCCTTAGCGGGATTCGGCGCAGACGTGGAGTTCGTCCTCTCTGATGAAGGGCCGGTTGACGTCATCGGGGGCCGCGGCTTCGCTGCTCGCGTGCTCGGTACCGATTGGCGAGAGCTCGCCGAGGGCTCCAAGGTCCTATGCGGGCTTTGCGATGGGCAGAATGATCCCGTCGTGCTCGTCGACACATATGCCGTCACCTCCGGGTATGTCGACAGATTGTCTCCCCATGCGAAGGTTTGCTACCTGGGCAGCAAGGGCGGCGATCTCGGCTCCCTCTCGCTCATCGCGAACTACTCCACCGACGTCGACGAGGGGTTCTACGGGCGCACATACGGGCCGCGTGGGACGCGGCTCCTTCTCGGTCCCGGTTACGCCCCGCTGGGGGCGCGCTTCAACGAGGTGCACCGCGAGCGCGAGGGGTCCATCTCCAGGGTTCTGGTCACGACGGGCAGTACCGATCCCTTCGGGTTCCTGCCTGCCTTCCTCGCAGCCGTCCTCGATGACGCCCGGCTCGACGGGGTTGGGTTTGACGTCGTTGTGGGCGGAATGGTGGCGGATGATGCCGCCTCGACGGTTGAGCGAATCGCCTCCGAGAGTCGCCGCGTGGATGTGATGCGTGCGGTGTCCGACATGGCTGACCTCATGGCCCGTTGCGATGCTGCCGTCTCGGCCAACGGGACGACCGTATATGAATTGGCCGCCGCGGGGCTGCCGACGGTGGCGTTCTCTATGGTCGAGGAGCAGGTTGCGAGCGCCGAGTCCCTCGCGCGCCTCGGTGCCATCGAGTATTGCGGGCCGGTGGGGGAAGACGTGTCCCGGACAGCGGCGGCATGCATCGACCGCCTTGCCGGCCTGGCCTCCGATCCCGTGTGCACTGCAGCTTTGGCGAGGCGCGCCCACGGCCTCATCGACGGGCTCGGGGCGGAGAAGATAGCGAAGGAGATAATGCGGCTATGAATCAAAGGGAGAAACGAGGAACCGTCGTGATGCTCGGGGGGAGTCGGCTGCAGCTGCCCGCCATCGAGGCGGCGCAGAGACTCGGCTTCCGGGTGGTGTGCGCGGACTACGACCCCGATGCGCCGGGCGCCCGTGTCGCCGACGCTTTCTCGCTTACGAGCACGCTCGACGTCGAGGCCGTGGAGAGCCTGGCTCGCAGGGAAGGAGCCGACTTCGTGATCACCTCCACCAGCGATGCGCCCGTGAGGGTCGCCGCGATCGTCTCGGAGCGCCTGGGGCTTCCGACGGGCATTTCGTCCGAGGACGCCGTGTGCGCCACCCAGAAAGACGCCATGCGGACCAGGCTCGCGGAGCACGGGGTACCGATGCCTGAGTTCAGGGTGTGCAACACCGTCGAGGAGTTCGCGAGCGCCCTTGAGCACTTCGGCTACGATTGCATCGCCAAGCCTGCTGACTCCGCTGCCAGCCGCGGAGTCAAGCTCATCACCCCCGATAACCGCTCTGCACCCGTTGGTGAGCTTTTTGAGCTCTTTCGCGGCTTCTCCCGTAAGGGGACCGTCATGGTCGAGCAGCGTGTCACCGGCCGTGAGGTGAGCGTGGAGGGCATGACCGTCAACGGCGCAACGACAATTCTGGCTATTACCGACAAGCTGACCACCGAGCCGCCGTATTTCGTGGAACTCGGCCACTCCGAGCCGTCGCGGCTTCCAGTGGAGGCGCAGGAGGCCATCCGCGAGGTGGCGAGGAGGACCGTCGAGGCCATCGGTATCGTCACGGGGCCGTCTCACACCGAGATCATGCTCACAGAGGACGGTCCGAAGGTCATCGAGATGGCGGCCCGCCTCGGCGGCGACTTCATCACCTCCAAGCTCGTGCCGCTGTCGACAGGCATAGATTTCGTAGAGGGCACCGTGGCGACGGCTCTCGGCCTGCCGTTTGACTTCACCCGTAGGCTTCATCGCGGTTCGGCGATCCGCTTCATCACCGCGGGCCGTGCGGGGTCGCTGCGGACTATCGACGTGCCCGAATCTGTGCACGAGGCGGAGGGGGTCGAGGAGGTCGAAATCTATCTCTCCCCTGGGGATTCGATCGAGACCCCCCATTCGAGCAATGACCGGATTGGGCATGTGGTATGCAAAGGTTTCGATGCGGATGAAGCGGCCCGTCAAGCTGAGCGTGCGCTCAGCGAAATACAGGTTGTTGTCGCATAGCTGGCTAACTACCGCGACGGGCCGCAGAGCTTCATCGGCGTCAGCGTTGAGCAACACTTCCTTTTTATTGTTGCAGGGGGGGTGCGGTACTATTTGAGCGTGCTGCTCATCACAATATGGAGCCGAACTGTTTCAACAACATTGTCTTGCTCAAGCGTCGTGTCACGGTTTAGGGTTTAGCGCTTTGACTGTGTTTCTAGGCAGCGTTTTGGGTACAATAAAATCGCTTTACGCACTTGGCGTAAAGGTGCGTTATCGCCATCAATAGCGCAAACGACGAAATTCCGACGTTCGCACCATTGATGCCGACGTTGCCTGCGCATAGCTGGGCAAGGGCGCTGATAATCATATCGGTTATCTCTGTATCTCCTTCTAGTATGCCATAGGCAAGCATTGGATTGGGCGGCCGCATTGCGTTGGTGAACTCGCTCCACCTCATGTTAGCCTGCTCGGTTTGGGTGAGCCGCCCCCTATATACCGAGCAGGTTGATTAAAGGCGGTGGATCCGTGGACGATTTCGACCCGTCTCGTATTCCAGGGTACGCGACCAAGAAGACCTACGCTCATTTCGATTACCGCGTCTCATTCAGGGATGTCGAGGCGAGGGTTTGTAGCGTTGATTTTATTCAGCGCCACGCATTTCTTCCATTGATTGCGAATACGCTTTGCCATGTGAGATTCAGGGATGGTGAGAAGACCCTGAAGACGAGAGATGTCGCATATGCATCTCACTTGGATCACAGGATTTTTCAGTATTACGCACTCCAATGGGGCAAGTTATATGACCGCCGTGCCTTAGAAGCGGGCATCAGCAGCGTCGCCGCCGCCTATCGAAGCGGGTTCCACCTCACGAATTACACTGTTGCCGCGGATGCGATTGATTCTATTCGCAAACAGGGGGATTCGCTGGTTATCACGGGGGACTTCACTCATTTTTTTGACAACCTCGATCATCGTTACTTGCGCAAGGCCGTGAGAGGGTTTTTTGACGAGGGCGTGCTTCCACCGGACCATTACCAAGTTCTGAAAAACATATTGCATTATTGCTATTGGCCTGTTGGCGATTTGGCGAGAAGGAACGGGCTTGACTGGATTGATCTTCAACCGGACGACCCGTTCACGTTTGGCAATTATGCGTCCAAAGTTCGATCCAAGGCGTTGAGGAGCCTTAACAGGTTACCGCGCATCTTGACACCTGCGGAGTTTTCGGCTTGCAAGGATTCTTCGATCGTTGTCCCTTGGAAAGGAAGGCATGATGCGAGAGGCATCCCCCAGGGGCTGGCAACAAGTGGCGTCTTGGCGAATATGTATATGTTTGATACCGACGCTCAGATTAACGCGTGTGTTGGCAGCGTGAATGGCAGGTATATACGATATTGCGACGACTTCATCATTGTGGTCCCAGCCAAGGATCTCAAAACGGCAAGCAATGCACTTGCCTTGGCACAGCGAGTTCCTGCAGTTGAGCTACAAGATGAAAAGACCAAAATCCACCGTGTAAACGATGGGAAGGTTGAGCGGCTTTCATTCGACGCATTGCTCGCAGGAGAAATAGAAGTTGTGCGGACCGCGCGGCATTCTGGAAATCATGTTTCGTTTCTTGGATTTGATTTCAACGGCAAAGATGTCCGAATTCGCCAATCTACAGTTGGCAGGTTTTACAACAGGTTTTATCGTGCTGCTAGATCAATCGGCAGACTGGCTGATAGTCCGGACAAGCACCCGAGCAAGAAACGCGTAAGCGCATTGTACGAGCATTACTCTCCGAAGGGAAACAGATCGAGTGACAAGCGAGGCGCTTCGGATCCAAGGTGCTACGGAAACTATCTTTCATATGTTGCAAGAGCGCAGAGTGCTTTTCCGAATGATCCCATTAGCGGCCATGTATCCAAGATGTACAGGAAGATTAACAAGGCAACGGGTAGGGACTGACGCTGTCTTTGGTGCTGTGAGTGGCGGTAAAGTCGCAGCGAGAGCGTAATCTCTCGAATTTGCTTTCAGATTGGGATGCCTTGGCAGTTGTGATCGTTGAACCCTAGGTCCGGGCATCAGGTTGGCATCGCCCCAAAACGGCATCAACGTGTATAGAACAGCCTCGATTTGCCTCTGCGCACATCGATATCCACTCGGATGCCGTCGGTCAGGTCGTTCCAACGCTCAAGGAGATCCTGCTGATTGTCTTTCACCCAGCGGCAGGCAGTTCTGAGGCGCTTTTTGTGGAAGCGCGGGGAAGACTCAAGGACGCTTGAGTCCATCAGGCTGATGCTGGCCGACGCTTCATTCTGATGGCTAGCGTGCACGTGGGGAGTGTGATGCTGATCGCCCTCCGTGCCGCTCGCTGCGTCATCCGCACCTCAACCGAGCGCCCCGAGGCGCTCGACAGGGCCTGCTTCGCGCTCGCCGGCATCGACGGGCGCGGCCTGCTGAACGCGGTCCGCACCGCCGTGGCACTGGACGCGGAGGGGCCGCTTCCCCAGGCCCCCGTTCCCGACTACGCCGACGAGAACGTGTCCACCAAGGTGGTCAAGAGCATCCAGTCCTACACCGGCATCGTGGACAAGATGGTGTGGAGGAAGCGCTAACCGCTTCGGAACTGCATGCTGCGTGCAACCGCCTTCAGACGGCTTGCCTTTGGTTGGGGATGACTGGAGGCGGGCCATCCGAAGGCGGTTCGTGTTTTGGGGACCTTACGAGCGATACCTGCTTTGAGCAAGCTTCATTGGATGGGCGCGCTGCGTTGCCAATACTGACTAGGTGCAACGCTCACTCTCGATCACGTCGGAAATGTTGGTGTAAGTGGAGGTCGCTAAAGGGACGGCCGCTGCCTAGAATTCAAATCAGCTACGAGATGGATTCGTTCGAAAGGCAACGGCCGCAATGGACACTTTACAGCAACTCCCAACCCACGGCGACGGGCTCCTCGACATGAGGGAGCTGGCCCGCACCCTGCTCGAGTCGATGGTCAACGAGGTGATGGACGCGCAGGCCGATATGATCTGCGAGGACGGCTCAAACGCCCGCAACGGGTACCGCGAGCGGGGCCTGACGACCCCCGTCGGCGACATCACCCTGCGCATACCCAAGCTCCGCGCCGGCACCTACTTCCCAGAGGGCATAATCGAGCGCTACTCGCGGGCCGACAGGGCGGTGGCCGCGGCGGTCGCGGAGTCGTGGGCCAGCGGCGTGTCGACGAGGAAGATGGAGCGCATCGCCCGCAAGATGGGCATCGAGAGGCCCTCGAAGGACCAGGTCAGCGCCATGTGCAGGTCGCTCGACGCCGAGGTCGGCGAGCTCGCGACGCGCGGCCCGGCCGGAGTCGAGGTGCCCTACCTGTTCCTCGACGCCACGTACGTCAAGTGCAGGAGGGACGGTCGCGTGCAGTCAACGGCCGTCGTCACCGCGATCGGCGTCGGCTCCGACGGCGTGCGCCGCATGCTCGGCATCGCGGCGATCGACACCGAGACCCGCGCCGGCTGGCTCGGCTTCCTGCGCGGCCTGCGCGAGCGCGGGCTCTCGGGCGTCCGCCTCGTCGTCAGCGACGCCCACGCGGGCCTCGTGCGCGCGGTCTCCGAGTGCCTGCCGGGCGCCGGCTGGCAGCGCTGCGCCGTCCACCTCGAGCGCGACGTCTGCTCCCTGCTGCCCTCCAAGCGCCATAGGGCGATGGCGGCCAAGGCGATGCAGGCGGTCTTCCGCGAGTCGGACCCCGCCACCGTGAGGTCGGCGTACCGCGCGGCGATCGACGCGGTCGGCGCCCTGTCCGCCGCCGCGGGGGCGCTGCTCGAGGACGCGGAGGCCGGCGCGCTCGCGTACCTGGACTTCCCCGCCGAGCACAGGCGCCGCATCCGCACCAACAACGTGCAGGAGCGCATGAACAGGGAGATAGAGCGCAGGTCGAGGGTCGTGCAGGTGTTCCCGAGCCCGGAGTCGATGCTGCGCCTGGTGGGCGCCGTGTGCGCCGAGCAGGACGAGGACTGGTCGAGCAGGCGCTACATCTCGCCCGAGTCCATGCTCAAGCTGGCCGAGCCCGCGGGGCCCGAGCCCGTCGAGAGCGAGGCGTCGCGCAGGAGGGGCCTCATGATCGTCGAGACGGCGATGGAGCTCGCCGGCGCGGGGAGGAGGGCGGCGTGATGCTATGATGCAGAGGGATTCAGGCTGCGGCCCGTCCCAGAAAGACCGGCTACACCAACTTTTCCGACACTACCGACCGGTGGTGCCATCGCGGCTGACAGCCGTTACCAATTTGGGTTACTGCGCAGCCACTCGGTGGGGTTGCCCGCAAGCGGTCCATACGAAAACTCGATTGTGCCGATGGCAAGATGGAGGCGGGTGAACTCCTTGAGGCAGTCCGAAGTGGCGGAGGACTAAATATCGCCATTCGAGTTTCAGCTCCTGCGTTCCACCCGAATTCTGTCTATGGTTCAGCCATCTTTCGCCGATGTCGCTGCATCACTACTCAAGAATTCTGGGCGCCTCGACAAGCAGTCCGCGATTTCTGCATCACATATTTCTCGTGCCCATTCGTATGCGGGCAGGCTGACAGAACGAATGAGCTCAAGAGCATCTTGATAACGACCCTTGACGTTAACAAGTCTCAGATTATCCCAGTGGCATACCCTGTTTCGCAAAGACCCCATTCTCGAGAGTCTCAAGCCGATGTATGCGCGTGGGGATAGTTTTCCGCGTTCCTTTTTGGTCTTCGGTATATTGGGAAACGCTTGGTACAAGACATCCTTCCAGAGTCTTGCGCATTGGGCGTCGCGTTTCCGAGCGGCTTCCCATGATTCCCGCCGTTCTGATTCTATGGGAGCGCGGGGACTGAGCCCCGCAGGATTGCCAACCATATTTTTCCATGTTCCCAAGGTTGCATGGGAAATCATATCATCGTGAGAAGCGACCTCCTGTCCTTCGTGGAGATACTGCTTGGCTCTCTTCTCCCATTCGGTGCGATGGACAAACGGAGCGAGCACGGGGGCGCTTGAATATATATCGGAGCACGTGGTCCATGTATTCTCAAGGTCCTGGGCCATCCACCACTGGTTAATTGCGCTGTCTATGGAGTTGCGAACGATGACTTCCGCCAAACCGATCGGCTTTAATAATGCCTGCCCTAAATCGAGCTCCCATGCGCAAGCTTCCAGAGTCTCTCCAGCGTTATCGGCGGCATTGAGGACGATGGCGACACGAGCACTTCCGAACAGGGGCTGTGCGTCTTTTGGCGAATAGGCGTCTGTGCGTTTGTCTTTCCGATAGCGTAAAGTTAGAATGCAGGCAAGACGGTCTTTAGACCGCGTTTCTTATACCGCACCCAGTGTTTACACTGGGTGCGGTTGGTTTATCAAAATATATGTCATACCTAATCTATTGGATACTCAAACCCGACTTTTGTTTAGGATGCCTTCGGCAAGAACGATCCAGCATATTTACGTCTACCTATGCGGCGTCGTGAATAGGGGCATAATTTCGGGAAAGTGCTAGATATGAGGATCGAGGGTTTCGGGGGACACGATGGAACGCTACCGCCTCGTCAAGGGTTTTGGTCGCCGGGAGTACAGAGAAGAATTCCTCAACGGCAGGCTCTACATGAACTCCCTGGGGTATTTTTGGAGTAACGGGAACGAAGCCCAGAGGGACGCCGCCGAAGGTTTGAGCCTCGAGATTGAGCCGATGACTCTGGGGGCATTGCCCATAGAGTTCAGAAGGGTGCAGATGCATTGCGCTCAAGTGTGTCCATCTGGTTTTGCCTCGTGTAATATCCTCTGCTTTGCCATGGATACCGTCAAGAACATCAATGGACTGCCGTGTATCGAGACCCTAGGGAACCCTCGCGAGCTCGGCGAGTATTTCATCGCAATCGATGATATCGATCAGTTTCTCAAACGGGTGGTGTGCGCGGTGGCCGCCCAAGGGGCGGAATACATCTTTTCGCCCGTGGCCTATGGGCCTCCCGCCTTGGCTCCCGGTCGGGATCTGGGCAATCATATTCTGCTTGAAATGGAGGAAGCGCTGGGGGACGCCTTCTTTCCCGATGGACTCCCGGGGACTTGTTTCGGGCCGTTCAAAAAGGCGGTGCAATACGCGTTGCAAAGAGAGTGGAGAATTGCGCTTTACCGTGGGGTTGCGGTCGCGATCCCCTACGTCTTGGATATCGGGGACATAAGGGACATCGCTCACGAACTGCAATACGATGGCCTGTACATAGACGCCGAGATCGCCGCGCACAACCCGGCGGCGTGGACCTTTGCCCAAACCGGCGGAAACATCTCAAAGGACGAGCTGACCCGGCGCTTTTACGAGTTGGGGAACCGAAAGGTTAAGATGTTCTGTACCGTGGGGTAAGGCACGTGGGGGAGCCGGTGCCATGCCCCATGAGCATGAGGCTTGGCTCCAGGTCGACAATCATGTCCGCGCGGCGTGCGAGAATTCTCACAACATGAATTGCTTGCAGGTACAGCTTAGGATCTGATTGAATGGGGGGTGTAAAATGGCTATATCGAATGTTGATACTGTGGTGACGGCGTCGACCGCGCTAGTGGCTCTTTTTGCCACGTTTTATCAAATAGCTCAGTCAAACAAGCAAGGGCTCTTTAACCATCGGCTTAGCGTGTGGACAAATGCTAGAAGCCTCATGAATCTTTGTGAGAAAAATCGCAAATATCTAGAAAGGGGGCAAGAAGGCCCGGATTTGGCAAACGATTTATCTTTTCAATTCATGACCAATAACGCTTATCTCTATTCCATTGGTCCGTCTATTGCGCATGTGCTTGAGCAAGATTACCAGCAGCTTCTTCTGTGTAAGTTGGCAGAGTTGCAGGATTTAGCCCTTGAAGCGAAATTTGTATTCAAGGGCGACTTGGGTAAATCGTTGTCGTCGTTTATCGATAGCTATCACTCCCTTTTGTTTTCTATGTATCAGTACCAGCTTGTATTAAATCATGTAGAGAAGATCGGGGGAGAGCAGTGCTTGGGCCTTGACGATGCTTGTGAATCGGTCGGAGAGCCTGAAGAGCGCCAAAAGCTGGCTGATGCAAGGCGCACGTTGCTCGAATCATATAATCGTTTGATTGATGAGAAGGTTGAAAAGAGAGTAGAGAAGCAGTGTCGCTTGAGATAGGGCGCCATGCTTTGCGCGTGCCGTCGATGTCGAGCGGCGGGAAGCCAAGTCCGTCTATGACGAGATTTTGGTTCAGGTTCACCACGCGGTCATGTTGAAATTCTGGCGCTTCCGCCAGTGCTCGTGCGGCACATTATTCGGTGGAGGGCAGCACCTGCTTTCGGGTATCCTGGGGCCAGCTGGAAGGAGGGTGCATGCCAGAGGCGACTCGATTTCTCGGAATTGTCATCAAGATGATCTACATGGACAGTGAGAAGCATCATTAGTCGCACGTCCATGTCTACTTTGGTGAATACAGGGCTTCCCTTGCCATAGATGGGGAGCTGTCGGCCGGCTCTCTTCCGGCGAAACAGCTGCGCATCGTATCCGGTTGGCTGGCTCTGCATGAAGACGAGTTGTACAGGGCATGGAATCTTGCGGTTGCTGGAAAGCCCTTCGACAAGATTGAGCCGCTCGTGTAGGAGGTAGCATGTACATCATCGACGGCATCGCATATGCTGGGGAGCCCGTTGAAGGCATCGAGGTCTCCCATGCCCGGTATGTCGGCGAGCGCATCCTGCTCGTCACGTTCTCGACGGGGGAGACCCGCCTGTTCGATGCCAGCTGCCTTTTATCCATGCCCGCCTTCGAGCCGCTTGAGGACGAGGACGTCCTCAAGGATTTCCGGCTCGAACACGGCATCATGACATGGTGCGATGGCGACATAGACATTGCCCCCGAGGCACTTTACGAGCGGAGTTTTGAATGTCAGCAGGTCGCCTGACCGTTGCCATGTTTTATGTCGCAAGGGCAATTTGGAGGGGTGAAGTTCGAGATGCGTCAAGCATGCCTAGATGCATTCGATTCATATGAGGCTCGTTACGGCATTAACGCCACTGCCCCCATCTGCCCCGGGCCGCTCCGTCCGGCTCCTGAGGGGTATGATTGCCAGATTCATCGATGTGTGTCTAGCTGAGTTTGGGATGCGTTCCGATAAACTTGCAACTCAATGTCACTTTCAGTGCATGCAAGATGAACGCAGTTTTTTAATCCGAGTGCTGTCGTTTGGCGTATACTGAATAGATTCATTTTCTCGTTTGTGGGAGGGATGAAAATGCTGTTGTCGGATAATGAGATTCTCAAGCTAATTGAAAACCCTCGGCCTTTGATAGCGCCCTTTGATGGGAAGCGCCTTCAGTCGTCCTCCTACGATGTAACCTTGGCTGATTCAATACAGGAAATCGTTGCAATGCCTGGCATTGTGAATCTTCTTGACCAGAGGACGGTTGATTCTGTATATGAATCTATCGATATATCAAATGGATATATTCTAAAACCTGGTCAGTTCGTGCTTTGCAAATTGTCCGAACGTATCGAGCTTCCAGATGATATTGCAGCGCACATTATGCCTAGAACGCGTTTCACGCGGTTCGGTCTTTTGGTCTCTGCGCAGCATTGCAATCCAAGCTACGCTGGCACATTGAGCATTGGCATGCACAACTCATCTCCAAACAATATATCTCTTGCTCCGGGAATGGCCGTCGCTCAGCTCGTGTTTGAGCGCCTGTCTTCAGAGCCGTGTCGCGAACGGTTGTATCGCAATCGAAAAGATGCGCTCTACCACAATGAAGAAGATTTTATTGGTTCTCAGTTTCTTGACGATTTGTCCCCGCAGGCAAAGGCAATCTTTGAGGATATGGTCTCAAGCTTATCGGGTGGTGGGGAGTGATGGCACGGCTGCTCAGTTGTCTGATTGCCGAATACGCCCAGCGCCATTATGCGGATGAAGATCCTGGTGCATGTTTTGAGGCCCAGAAGGCAATCGAATGTCAGATTATTTCTGACATCTGCGAAGAGCGGTCACAAGAAATCGCATTGCGTAGCCGAGAGATTGAGTTAACTGAACAGATGAAAAAAGCTCGGCATGAACTTATGATTGCGGTTGTCGAATGCGTGCTCTTGGCTATCCCGGTTGGTCTGGTGGGGAGCCATATGTATGATCTTCTGAAGACCGGGTTTTACGGAGCGGTTCAGGACTTTAACCTGCCGGCATTATGGTTTGGTCTGCTTGTCATGGTAGTGTTATGTGGTCTGATTCTGTTTTGCATGTTTTTAAATCAGGTGGTAAAAGCCGTTGATTCGATAAGGGATGCAAGGGATGGTCGTGGCTAGCGAAGTGCAGCAAGCAGTCCCCGTTGAAGGCGGGATATACCGACATTTCAAGGGCAAGGAATACCAAGTTATCGGTACGGCTCGACATTCTGAGGATGGAAAGTTATACGTAGTTTATCGTGCGCTTTATGGCGATTGCGCTTTGTACATCAGGCCGCTCGAAATGTTCATGAGTCCTGTAGACCACTTCAAGTACCCTTTAGTCTCACAAGAGCATAGATTTGAGTTGATCAGACAGGGGAGTCCTGACGAGTGCGGGAAAAAACTGTAGCCGTATGGTCGGGCGTAGGACTGTATTGCCTGTGAGGGCGAGCATCCGATCTCGTCCATGATGTCCTGTTCATGCTCAAATTGCGAGCGTGGCAATAAGAGGAGCTCTGACGAGAGAAGCCACAAAAGATAATAGGGCGTAATTAGATCATCGCTGGTGTCCATGCCGTATTGCAGACAATAGAGAACGCCATTCATATCAACGAGCATTGACGCTTCTGCAACCAGAATCGATGCCAGCGCAGCATAAATCGGAATAAGCTTGAGAATAAATGCTTCTAGGATTTGCGAGATCAACGCTCGAAATGTGGAAGCAGTGCGGCAGCTCCAATAATGGCGGCGGCCACACTGCCTCCAATCCACGGTCTATATCTCGTCAATTGGGAACATCGGCCTCATGATGCGCCTGAAGTCGATCAACTTGGTGTTTTGGGGCGTTGCACCGTCGGTGAGCGACATGACGGAAAAATCTCCCGCCGCCTTGAGCTCAGGATGGATATAGCCTTGCTTTACAACGATGACATCAATGTTGCGCCAGTCAATTCCGCGGGTGGCGAGATTGCATGCGTCAAGTTGGTGTTCCTCGACAAATGAGTGATTGTTGTCGGTGATCGCAATGTAAATCGGGCGATCGACGACCTTGACGGTGACAATCGGCCCGTAATCACCCTCTTCACCGTACATATGCGTCCCCTCTTGCCGACCGTTTGCAATTACTTCAACGGTGAGGGAAACAGGTTCACTCATTGCATCCGCGCCAATGCCGAGTTTGATTTCCGCAGAAGTGCCAACAGCAAGACCCATGAGCTGGTGGCAAGCTGAGTCATCATGGATAGAGGCGAAAAGGAAGCTCTTGGTTTCAAGTTGTTTGGGATCCAAGGCGAGAACTTGCCGTAAGATGAAGGTGTTGGCACCCATGGCGCCCGAAGTGACGTTATCTCCAGAATCCGTGACGAATGCAGGCGTGCCTTCGCATTTCAGCGCCATCTCGAGCGCCTGATCAGGTTCAGCGGTCGTGCCGGTATAGTGGAATTTGAAGCGGCGTTCCCAAACGTACGAGGCAAGGTTGTCGGCTATTTTTCCGGCATGGAGCCGGTCGTCCATCGATCTGGGTACGACAACAACTCCGCATCCAGCTTCGGGGCAGTCGTGTCTCAGATAGCCAACATGCCAAGATGCGGAGAGGATTCCTTCATCCCGCTCGAGTTCGTCAAGATATGCATTAATGCTCCGAACAGGCTCATCAGAAGAAACGGATTGCTCTCCGCCAAGAATGAGGGGGAGCTTTCGGTAGACAGGAACAGGGCGGCGTCCCTCATCGACGAAGGCAATCAGTTCGCGGCAGGTGCGATGAACCGACTCGGCAATATCAGTATGAGGGCTTTCTCGATAGCTGCGGATGAACGTGCAGCTCTCTACATAGTCCTTAGTCAGGTTGCCATGAGGATCACAGCAAACCGCAATAGGAAGATAGGGGCCAACAATTGCGCGGATACGTGCCAAAAGTTCGTGTTCGCCCGAGCCCACTTCCTCAACATAACTCGCCCCATGAAGGCAGAGGTAGATGCCGTCAAGAGTGGAAAGATTGGCCCGGACTGCATCAGTGATCGTTCCGGCGATATGCTCGTAAGCTCGCTTCTTCATGACCCCGCTGCATGCGGCGTCGGCGCAAATCGTAGGAATGACTTCAATGTCATCTCGATCAAATACATTGCCGAGATGCATGTGGCAAAGAGACTCCGATGCGTAGGAGAGGGCGACGTTCTCCAAGTCACACTTCATGGGGACATGTTCATTTGATTCGAGAGTGAATTTGCCGACAAGGATTTTCATAGAAGCTCCCTCCATTTGATGGCCGTAATCACAGAGTATCACAAGAAATAACATAATAGTGATAAATGTAAAATAGATATGTGCATGAGGAGGGAACGAGGGCAATGTTTTGCCTGTGCGATTGACAGTAATTCGGCTGTTTGAAACGCGCAATCTTCCATAGTGATACGATTGCAATGTAATTGCTTGTTATTCGGAATGGATCCTTATGAAAATAATTGAACGGCGACATGCAATTTTGGATACGCTTCAAAAAGAGGGAAGCTGCGACCTTAATGATCTTGCACGCCGTTTCAATGTATCGAGCATGACTGTTCGACGTGATTTGAAAGAGCTTGCCGGAAATGGCTCGATTACCGTCTCTCAGGGTCTTGCGGTCATGAACGATGGCGCCCTGCAAGAATATAGCATGCTGGTAAAACACGATATTGCAGTTGAGGAAAAGAAGAGGATTGCGCGCGCCTGTCTGGGTTATATCCAAGACGGAGACTCCATCTTCCTCGATGCCGGAACGACTGCAAAAGAGCTCGCGGCTTTGTTGGCGCGAAATAACAGAAGCGTCAACATCATGACACACTCGTTATTGGCAGCACAGGAGCTATCGGTTTCCCACCGGGCAAGCATGATCATGTGTCCGGGTGAGTACCGCGCCATGTCGATGGCGTTCATGGGGCCATTGACTGACGACTTTATTAAGAAATTCCAGATCGATACGCTGTTCCTCACTATCGAAGGTGTCGATCTTGCAGAAGGCGTTTCGGTTGTGGATGTAGCCGACGGGCATTCGAAAGAAGTGCTCATCGACCAGGCAAAGCAGGTTGTCTTGCTGGCAGATAGCACAAAGTTCGGGAAGTCTTTTTTCTACAAGGTAGCACAGCTGGACAAAATCGATGTGGTTATTACTGATTCCGGGCTCGATTCTGCCCTGCGCGAAGCGTTCATGGCGGCTGGAGTCAAGGTAATCTGCGCATAACAATTCTTAACGCAAAGAACCTTATAAGACAGAGGCAGTTCAAGATATGCGAGTTAGACGCAAATACCGTTTACCGAAAAAGAACACGCAGGTACAAGAGGAATAATAGGCAAGAACTACCGCTTGCCGAGTCATTTTGACCATATCTTGACCTAACACGAAATAACAGAATAATGAGAATCAATGTTAGATACTGTTACTAAGGAATGAAAGTGACCTTGTCTAGCATGGCAGACCTTCGTGGAGATGCAAATCTCGAGCAGCGGATCATGTAGAGGGCATGCCGATCGGAAAAAACGTTGATCCCGACGAGTTCGGGGGGGGGGGGAGGTTCACATTCCGGTCAATAGGAGGCTTGGCTTCCCGTTATGTTCCTGCTTTACAGAAGGGGTAAACGATGGGCAAATACACAGAGATGTCCAAACAGGTGTTGGCAAACGTGGGCGGAGTGGAGAACATCTCCCTTGTGGAACGCTGCGCTACGCGTTTGCGCATCCGGTATATCCAAAAGTCGAACGTGGATATTGAGGCGATTCGTAACGTCGAGAACGTTGTGGGCGTCGTAGAGAAGAGCGGCCAAGTTCAAGTAGTCATCGGTCCAGAGGTTAACGATGCTTACCATGAGTTCCTTGATGTTTCCGGCTGGAAGCCCTCAGGTGAGGAAAGTCTTGTTGTTGACGATGAGCCAGAGACCAAGGATTTCATGTACTGGCTGAACAAGCTGGGAAATTCTTGCGCTGCGATATTCATGCCGATCATTCCTGCGCTTATCACTGGAGGATTGATTCTCGCCATTAAGAATTTGATGGTGAATTATCTTGGGTTGGGTGTTGAGTCGGGTACTGCTCAGGTTTGCCTAGCTATTTTCAGCGCGGGGTTTTCGATGCTTCCCGTCTGGATCGGTTGGACGCTCGCCAATCAGCTCAAGATGGAACCCATCATGGGCGCATTTCTCGGTGCAGTTTTGGTCAGTGGGTCGATCAGCGGTGTTGAGGGCCTCGACTTTATGGGAATCCCGATTCCGACCGTAGATTACAATTCGAGCGTCATACCTGTGGTGCTTGGCACAGTCTTCATGTTCTACGTTGACAAGTTGCTCAAGAAGATCATTCCGGAGATGTTCCGCTATTTCTTGAAACCGCTGTTTACGATGATTGTTGTGGTTCCAGTCACCCTCATCGTGCTTGGCCCCATCGGCACGGAGCTTTCCGGTTTTGTCGGTTCGCTTGTTATGAATCTGTTTGGCGTGGCGGGCGCCATCGCCATGCCCATTTGCTCTGCCCTGTATCCCTATATGGTGATGCTTGGGCTGGACAAGGCTATGAATCCCATTATGGTCGAGAGTATTGCCAGCATTGGTTACGACTTGGCAATTATGCCCATGGGGTATATCTCCAATCTTGCAGTTGGTGGAACGGCGTTGGCAGTCGCGCTTTCGCTCAAGGACAAGGGTCGTCGCGGAATGATCGCCTCCTTTGGCGTAACGGCTCTCTGCGGCGTTACGGAGCCGGCGTTTTATGGTGCGCTGATTATGCGTCCTCGAATTTTGATTGGTACCGCTGCGGGTGCCATTGTTGGTGGATTCGTTGCTGGCCTCTTTGGTTTGCAGAATTATGTTGCTGGTGGATGCCCGGGATTTCTGTCGCTCCTTTTCTTCCTTCCGGCAGACGGATCGATGGGCAACATGATCCTTGCAATCGGGTCGGGTGTTCTCACGGTTGCCGTCGCCTTTATTGTTTCGACAATTATTCTCAGGAAGCTGGGAAACGCAGAGAACGCTGTGAAGTAGCTTTTGAGTGGCGTGGCGTCAAGCTCGTCCCGCCATCAATATCTTGTGAGGTGGGAGCATGAAGGTCCTTGTCGCACAGTTTATCGCGGAATGTAATGAGCATATTCCCAGCAAGATGACACTCGACTGTTTTGATACCCGCTATGGCGCGGATGCAATCGATCAGATGAACCTCGGCACGGTGTTTGGCGATGCGGGGATAGAGGTTATTCCATCCATATATGCAAACGGGTTTTCTGGCGGGCTTATTGAGCGGGGCGCGTTCGATTATCTCGAGGGGCGATTGCTCAGCGATATTCGCGAGCACCTCAGCGAGATCGACGGCATGATGCTTCATTTGCACGGAGCGGGAGAAGTTGAGGGACTTGGGTCTAGTGAGCACCACATTCTTCATGAAGTGAGGAACATAGTTGGCCCCTACATGCCGATTGTGGTGCCTTGCGACTCTCATGGCAATCTGTGTGCACAGTACGTACGCGAGACGACGGTCATCCGTTCGTATCGCGAGAGCCCACATACCGATCTTGCAGATACGGTCAAAATATGCTGCCGCATGCTTGTCGATTTGCTGAAAGATCGTCAGGATATCCGGCCGGCGTATCGTAAACTACCCCTCATCCTGGGCGGGGAGCAGTCCGTCTCGGCTGACGAGCCGGTGCGCAGCATCAACGTGTTCATGGATGAGATGGAGAAGGACCCCCGCGTTCGGTCCGCCTCCTGGCACGTCGGCTACATCCGCCACGATACCGATGTCGCGGGCTGCGGTGTCGTGGTCGTCCCCCAACGAGGCGAGGACCAGGAGTACGCCGAGCGGAAGGCGGACGAGCTCGCGACGTTCGTGTGGGAGCGCCGCTGCGAGTTCCGCTACACGGGACTCACATTGGAGCCGGAAGATGCACTGTCATCCGCGTTGGCAATTGAGTCTGGAACTGCCTTCTTGGCGGACTCGGGCGACAATGTGACGTCCGGCGCGACGGGTGCAAACACGCTTGTCCTACGTCAGGTTCTTTCTAGCGCTGGTGCGGCGGGTAAACGTGTGCTGTTCGGAGCAATCACTGATCAGGATGTCGTGGGTCTTTTCAGCGGCAAGGATGTTGGGGCTCGTGCGCATATTTGCCTCGGCATGGATATCGATGAGCTGTCAGCTCCCGTTGAATTGGACGTGGTCCTGCAATCTCGTGGTCGAATGGAAGGCTTTTTGGGTTATCAGGGTGACTACGGAGAGGGGATTCTCGTGTCCGTAGAGGGCCTGGTGGACCGCTCTATCGACATTATGGTTATCGAGACGAGTCATGGTATGGTCGAACGCCATCAATTCGAGGCGATCGGCGCCAAATGGGAGAACTACGACCTTGTCGTTGTCAAACAAGGCTACATCTTCCCGGAAATGAAGGGGTTCGGTGCAATCTCCGTCATGTCACTTACCCCGGGTGCCACGTACCAGAACACTGCGAAGCTTCCTCTCAAGCGCATCATGCGTCCGATGTATCCCATTGACGATATTTGATGTGCAGGCGCGTCTCTTCGTTTGGAGAGGCGCCGCTAGGGATAGCTTGATCAATCCGTTGCTCGTCAAGCTATTCCTACCGGCGTGCTATTGAAAGCTCGAACGATTGCAAAGTTGGTTGAAAGGATGGTTCTGATGGACCGCAAGCAATTTCTTTGGGGCGGTGCGACTGCAGCCTATCAGTGTGAAGGCGCATGGAATGAGGATGGAAAAGGATTGGGCGAGTGGGACGTGTTCTCACACGAGAGTCCATTGAATATCAATGGTGCGACGGGAGACGTGTCGTGCGACTTTTATCATAGGTACCAAGAGGACCTCGACCTTGCTGCCGAAGGTGGACATAACACGTTTCGATTCTCCATTTCATGGTCACGCATCCTGCCGAGCGGAACGGGGGAAATCAATCAAGGCGGTGTCGATTTCTATAATCGCGTTATCGACTATTGCCTTTCCAAGGGCCTTGAGCCGAATGTCACGCTGTTCCATTATGATTTGCCCGACGTGCTGGCACGGAAGGGTGGCTTTGCCAATCGCGAGGTCATTGATGCCTTTGTTGAATATGCAGAGGTGTGCTTCCGTGCATTCGGTGACCGCGTGAAGCTCTGGGTAACAATCAATGAGCCGCGTTACTACGCCTATTGCAGCAACATGGTTGGCAATTATCCGCCGAATCATGAACTCGATTTCGACCGTTATTTTAAGGTCGTCTACAACGAGGCTGTTGCAAGCTCGCGGGCTGTTGCGTTGTATCGGTCGCTGGGACTCGATGGCAAAATCGGCATTGTAATTGATAACTGTAATGTGGAAATCGCGCCCGGGACCAAAGATCCCCAGGGCATTCGTCTCAAAGCCGAGCTGTTCTATGACCGACTGATGCTTGATACGCAGCTGCGCGGAGAGCTGCCTGGAGCATTGATTCCCTTTTTGAGGGAGAACGGCATAGATGATTCATTTGTCCTGTTTGAAGACGCATTGTCTTTCGAGCAGGGTACATCGGACTTCCTCGGCTTGAATTGCTATAACCGCATGTACCTTACTGATTACAGTGAAGGCCCGACCGAGGTCTTTCACAATAACAAGGGAGCGGGGTCAAAAAAGAAGGAAGGCATCCGTATCAAGGACTGGTTTGAGACAACGGACGACCCGACCACCAAGCGCAATCTATGGGGTCGAGAGATTTATCCGCGCTGCATGTATAACGCACTTATGGGAATCAAAGAGCGTTACGGGGACATCCCTGTGTATATCACCGAGAATGGACACGGCTGTTACGAGCAGGCAGATGAGAGCGGATACGTCGAGGATGACGATCGCATTGAGATGATGCAGGGCTACATTGATAACATGTTTGAGGCGATGAAAGACGGATGCAATGTGAGGGGTTACTACGCCTGGTCGTCCATGGATCTGTACAGCTGGGTGAATGGCTATGAAAAGCGCTACGGTTTGGTTCGCGTTGACTTTGCGGAAGGTGCGGACCTCAAGCGCATTCCAAAAAAGAGCTACTACTGGTTCAAGAGCCTGATACGGGATTATCTGGCAGGCAGTGAGCATCCGGGGCACAATTATTAAGTATGGAAGGGCAACTGATTATGGATAAACGTCATGTACAGCTCGTCAAGGTTCCTGAACCCTTGCGTGATTGTTCGGGGAAACCTGTCCCCTTGACAGACGATACGATTCAGGAGCGCTTGGACAAAGTTCTTGATGGCATGCGCCGCCGTGGTCTCGACCAGCTTGTCATATACTGCGACGTTGAGCATTCGGGAAACTTTAACTATCTTGCCGGCTTCTTTACGAGGTTTGAAGAGTCGTTGCTCATTGTGAATTCGGACGGCGAATTGCATTTCGTTTTGGGTAATGAAAACCTCAACAAGGCCTCGAAGGCTCGAATTGCGGTGGAGCAAGATGGCGTTGTTCATGCGCCGCTCTTTTCTTTGCCAAATCAGCCGGATGTGGTGGGCAAGACGCTGCGAGAAATGCTCAGTGATGCGGGTGTTGTGCCGGGCTCGCGGGTGGGGGCTGTTGGTTGGAAGATGTTTACCAGCCCGCATCAGGACGCTGACGCCTCTATTGACCTGCCAGCATTTATCGTGGATGAGCTGCGCTGCATCATTGGGTCTGATGGCCTCTTGGTGAATGCGGCGGACATTTTCATTGGCGAAGGGGGCGCTCGCACTACAAACAATGCCAATGAGCTGGCGCATTATGAGTTTGGAGCATCGCTTGCGTCCGATTGCGTGCTCGACGCCATGGACTCGATCGAGCCTGGTGTCACCGAGTTGGAGCTTGGAGATAAGCTGGTGCGCTACGGGCAGCACACGAGCGTGGTTACGATTGCCGCCAGCGGCCCTCGCTTTGAAAAAGCCAATATGTTCCCAACGGACAATATGGTAAAACTGGGCGATCCCATCGCACTGACTGTTGGGTATAGCGGCGGTCTCTCAAGTCGCTCTGCATATGCAGTATCGTGTGCGGAGGATCTTCCTTCTGGCTGTTCCGATTACATCGAACGTGTCGCTGCGCCCTATTTCCACGCCTACGCCCATTGGCTTGAGACGATTCACGTTGGAATGGAGGGCGGCGAGCTATTCAACGAGATTGAGCGGGTGCTCCCTCGGTCTGACTATGGCTGGAGTTTGTGTCCGGGGCATCTGACCGCAGAGGAGGAGTGGCTGAGCTCTCCGGTATATGAGGGGTCTGTGGAAACGCTTCGCAGCGGGATGCTCTTCCAGATCGACATCATTCCCTCGGTGTCGGGGTACGGTGGGGCAAACGCGGAGAGCACGGTTGCCCTCGCGGATAGGGCACTGCGCGAAGAAATCGCCTGGGAGTATCCTGCGTTCTGGTCCCGTGTTGTGCAACGGCGCGCATACATTCAAGATGTGCTTGGAATCGACCTCAGTGAGGACGTTCTCCCCATGTGCGGCACCGTTGCATATCTGCGTCCATATCTCCTTGCCAAAGACAAGGCGCTCGTGCTGCGCAAATAACGTTTGCCTATGCGATGGGCGGCCATCCTTGCAGGGACGGCCGCCTTTCATCTTCAGAGATAGCGTGCGGATAAGCCGCGCTGACGATCGACCGATGCTGATAAGCTCCTTTGCTCTTGTGTCGTGTTCTCTCGTCATGCCTCGCATCGTTCGCCCGTGCGCGTCGGCGAACGGGGCAGCCTCGCGCGCCTGCTCAACGGCCTTGGAGCCGTGGTCAGGGTGATGCACCTCGATGCCCATAAGCCCCGCTTGGACGAGCTCGGGAATCTGGCTCCATGAGTTCATCTGTCCGGCGTGGGCGAGTGCGGGCACGCCTCCGTGTACCCGTATCGAGGTTCGCGCGAACGCGAATCCGTCCGTCCGCCTATTGTATTCCCTTGCTCGGCATTGAGCGGGCGCATTGCTTGGCGGGGCGTTGTTCGCAGCGCCCCGCATCAAGGCACGCGGAGACTCGCCCCCACTTAATCCTCGCTTAATGTACCCGCATGCCGATTGATGCGGGGCTGCATTGGTCATAATGGATGCAGGAATGTAATCATGGTCGCGCGCGATCATGCCACCTCGGGCGAGAGCGAGTGGCTATGTGGAACGACAAGCAGGCATCGAGGCGAGGGGGCCATTTGCCCGTTAACCCCATGACGGGTGCTCCGAATACGCGGACAGGCAACGTGGCGGACGTCGCTGCATCGCTGGACGCGACTCCAACGGGTTCTTCCGCCCCATCTCCCAAAGGCGGAACCAGAGCGGATGGATGCGGCTTTGGCACACCCACCGCCAGCGCGCCCCTCGCATCTGGCACCCGTGATTCGGCTTCCTCGCTCGCGGGGGACCGCACGTTCACCACGTCGAACGACTCCATGGACGAGCTCCTTGCCAAGATGCGCAACATTCTCGATAGCCGCCTGCTCTCCATCGTGGTGCTCGTGCTGATATCGTTCTCGGTGGTGGCGGGCGAGAACTTCCCCGCCTTCCTCATTGTGGTCGTGGTGGGGTACATGCTCATCGACCGGTTTATCACGGCCCGCCGCGCAGTTACGCTCGGCGGCCTTGCGTGGTTCATCGTCCTGTTCTTGGGCCGTCTTTTCACGATGGGCGCCGGCAGGCTTTTCATTGACCTCGACTACCTGTTCATGTTCTGCGGCTTTTTGCTCGCGCTCGCGGTGTGCGGTGTCTTTTTTGCCGGTCGCGCGATGTATTACATGGGGTACGACCGCGGCCAGGCTCTGGCAGATCGTGCGATCGCCGCGCATCTGGTCGACCGTCTCATTGAGCACCCCGAGAACGTGGCGAATCTTGATGGTACGTTTCTCGAGGTGGAGGGCGCTATCAACCGCGTGCGCAACCGCGAACGTCAGGTGGCGGATGCCCTGCGCGACGAGGCCCGCCGCAAAGACGACCTCGTCACCTATCTCGCGCACGACCTCAAAACGCCGCTGGCGAGCGTGGTGGGCTACCTCTCGCTTCTCGAGGAGGCTCCCGACTTGCCCGTCGAGCAGCGCGCTCGCTTTACGGGCATCGCGCTCGACAAGGCGCACCGCCTGGATGCACTCATCGAGGAATTCTTCGACATCACGCGCTTCGACTTCCACGACATCGTGCTTACCCGCGGCTATGTTGACTTGGCGTTGCTGCTCGCGCAGGTCGCCGACGAATTCTATCCCATCCTCACCGAGCAAGGAAAATCAGTTGAGGTGGAGGCAACCGCGAGTCTCATCGTGCTCATCGATGGCGACAAGATGGCGCGCGTGTTCAATAACGTGATGAAGAACGCGATCGCGTACAGCTACGAGGGGTCGACCATTCGGATCTTTGCCGAGCAGACGTCCGATAGCGTGGTCGTGCGCTTCGAAAACCAGGGTGACCCGATTCCCGCTCCCAAGCTCGGCATGATCTTCGAGAAGTTCTACCGGCTGGATGCCGCGCGCGCGACCAACCGCGGTGGCGCGGGGCTTGGCCTGGCGATCGCCAAGGAGATCGTTTCCGCGCACGGGGGCACCATTTCCTGCGCTTCCACGCCCGAGGCGACGGTTTTCACCATCGAGCTGCCTAACGAGTCGCGTGGTTAGCGTGGGCTAGATGAGCTTTTTCGTACAGAAATTGGATTTATCGAAGTAGACAGATGCGGCATGCCGCGGCGAACTGCGGTTTTGTTGCCGCATCGCGCCCGCTGAGGCTGCTCTACTTTGCAAAATCGAAAAACAATACGAAAAAGCTCAAGAAGCTCTCTATCACAACCTCAATGCGGCGCCCGTTTCCAAATTGAGGTCCCCAGATTGAGGTTCAGAACCTTCCAATCGCGGCTCCTGCGAGTTCTTAACATCCACGCGCATCGCGAGGTTGTTCCTTACAGGCTCCTTACATATGCCTTTCCGGCCTTTGAGGTGGACTCCGTATCATTTTGTGCGCTATGACGCTCATGTTGAGGAGGACCCAGGTGGATCGAACGTCTGAGGAAAGCGCCCTTGCCATGGCCCGCGCGGCCGAGGCGGCGGCATTGCGCGAGGTTGGCGCGCCCAAGATCGACCTGGGCGGCACCGTGCCCGTACACCACGCCACGCGCCTTTCCGTGAGCCACGTCGACTTGTTTTACGGTGACCACCATGCGCTCAAGGACGTGTCCATCGATATTCCGGAGCGCGAGATCACCTCGTTCATCGGTCCGTCCGGCTGCGGAAAGTCCACGCTCCTTCGCTGCTTCAACCGCATGAACGACTACGTCAAGGACTGCCGCGTTGAGGGCTCCATCAAGCTCGATGGGCAAGACATCTACGACGGCTTCGACACCACCTTGCTGCGTCAGCGCGTGGGCATGGTCTTCCAGCACCCCAATCCGTTCCCCATGAGCATCTACGACAACGTGGCATATGGGCCGCGCGGCATGGGTGTCAAGAGCCGCTCGGAGCTGGACGGCATAGTCGAGGAGTCCCTGCGCCGCGCCGCGCTGTGGGATGAGGTCAAGGACAAGCTGAAGTCGTCGGGCCTTGGTCTGTCTGGTGGACAGCAGCAGCGTCTGTGCATCGCGCGCGCGATCGCGGTCAAGCCGCAGGTTCTGCTCATGGACGAGCCCACGAGCGCACTCGACCCCATTTCCACGGTGCAGGTTGAGCAGCTGGCGATGGAACTTAAGCAGGATTACACCTTGGTAGTGGTGACGCACAACATGCAGCAGGCATCGCGCATTTCCGACTCTGTGGCGTTCTTCCTGCTGGGTGAGCTGGTTGAGCATGGCACCACCGCGCAGATCTTTAAAGCTCCGCGCGACCAGCGCACGGCGGACTACCTCACCGGCCGATTTGGGTAAAATCCACCAATAGGCGAGAGGAGCCGTTCCTATGATTTACTACGTCGAGGACGATGACAATATTCGGGGTCTCACCCTCTATGCGCTGCGCCAGCAGGGGATAGAGGCTGAGGGGTTCGCTTCGGACAGCGAGTTCAAGGCTGCCGTTGCGCGTCGCGTCCCCGATGCGGTTCTGCTCGACATCATGCTGCCCGACACCGATGGCCTCGAGATCATGCGGCGCCTGCGCGCCGACCAGGCCACCGCGACGGTTCCCATCATGATGCTCACCGCCAAAGATTCCGAGCTCGACAAGGTCGTGGCGCTCGATGGCGGCGCGGATGACTACCTCACCAAACCGTTCTCCCTCATGGAGCTCACGAGCCGCTGCCGCGCCCTGCTGCGTCGCGGCGGCATGTCCAATCGCCCCGCGCCCGAGACGCTCTCCGTGGGCGGCATCGAGCTTTCCCCCAGCCATCGCGTGGTGCGCGTTGAGGGACAGGAACTCAAGCTCACGTTGCGCGAGTTCGACCTGCTCGAGTACCTTATGCGCAAGCCCGGCGTGGTCTTTACGCGCGAGTCTCTTTTGCGCAGCGTGTGGGGCTGGGACTTTGACGGCGGCTCGCGCACGGTCGACGTGCATGTGCAGACGCTCCGTCAAAAGCTGGGCGATTACGCCGATCGCATCGAGACGGTGCGCGGCGTGGGCTATCGTTTGGCAGACCTGTAAATGATGCCTCGATGTGGTCGCGTGAGTTCGCGCGTGACCAAACGTTCGCTTTCCAAGCGCGTGTTCGCCACGATGCTCACCATGTCCCTCATCACGATCGCGGTGTTTGCCCTGGCGCTCACCTTGTTCATGCAAAAGCGCCTGGTTGATTCGACATCCGAGGAGCTGGCCAGCGAGGCGCGCGTTGTGGCGGCCTCCCTCAACAGCTCTCCAAGCTATGTCGGCATGCTTAGGCGTCTGCAGCAGGACGATACGCGCATCACGCTCGTGGGGCGGGACGGCGACGTGCTGTACGACACCGATATCGACGAGAGCAAGATGGGGGATCACGGGGATCGCCCCGAGATCGAGGCGGCGTTTGAGACCGGCAGCGGTTCGGCCGACCGTTCCAGCTCGACTTTGGGCGAGGTCATGCTGTATGAGGCGGTTCGTTTGGCGGACGGCAGCGTGGTGCGCTTGGCAAAGGGCGAGGCGGGCTACCTGTCTGTTCTTTGGTCGCTTGCCGGACCCGTGGCGATTTTGACCGCCGTCGGCATCGTAGTCTCCGTCGCCGTGGCGCGCCGTGAATCCAGGCGCATCATCGAGCCGCTGCTCGAGGTGGACCTCGATCACCCCCAACGCAATGCACAAAACGCCTACGCCGAAATGGAGCCCATGTTGGAGCGTATTGAGACCCAGCGCCAAGAGCTCAAGCGCCAGGTGCGTGTGCTCGCCAACAATGATCGCATGCGCCGCGAGTTCACGGCGAACATAACCCATGAGCTCAAGACGCCGCTCACCACGGTTTCGGGTTACGCGGAGCTCATCGCCAACGGTATGGTGACCGACGAGGCAGATCTGCGCGACTTTGGACGTCGTATTTACAACGAGGCGGGAAGGCTCACTTCCCTTGTGAATGACATCCTCACCTTGTCCAACCTGGACGAGGCGGAGCGCTCCGAGGACGGTGCCGCGTCGGCGACGCTGGGCACGCGCGAGCCCATCGACGTGCCGCGCACGCTTGAGGGTATCGCCCAGCGATTGGAGCAAGTCGCCCAGCGCGCGGACGTGCGGATCGAGCTGGCGTGCGAGCCTGCCATGGTGGTGGGTGTTCCGCGCCTCATCGACGAGCTTGCGTACAATCTGGCGAGCAACGCCATACGCTACAACCGCCCCGGCGGCGTTGTGACACTCTCGTGTGGCGTTGAGCAAGTCGGCGGATCGGATGCAGATGAGGCCTCGGGGCTCTTTGCGCCGTACATCTGCGTTGCCGACACGGGTATTGGTATCGCCGCTGAGGAGCAGGGCAAGATCTTTGAACGGTTCTACCGCGTGGACAAAAGCCGTTCCAAGGCTCGCGGCGGCACGGGATTGGGTCTCGCCATTGTCAAGCACGCCGCGGCGTATCACGGCGCGCGCATCGAATTGGATAGCGAGCTTGGCCGCGGCACCAGCATATCCGTGCACTTTCCGGTGCAGGAGCTGCCGGAGCTGTAAAGCAACCGTCCGTGCGGGAGCCCGCTGGCGGGCCGGCTATGTAAATTCTCGACCGCTTGTCGATGCCAAAACGCTTTAGCTCCAAAACGCCTACAACGCAGCTTTTATACTGTGCTTTGTGTCGCATGATGCCGCGAGAAGGGTTTGAGATGAAGTTCTTTATCGACACGGCAGATCTCGAGGAAATCGCCGAGGCAAAAAGCTGGGGTTGCTTGGCGGGCGTGACCACCAATCCAAGCCTGTATGCAAAAACGGGCGGCAAGCTCGAGGACTTCGAGCCGCACATGCTCAAGATCGCCGATCTGTGCGAGGGCTTGCCCGTCTCGGCAGAGGCGACGGCGAACACTGCGGAGGGCATGGTCGAGCAGGGCCGCCGCCTTTCTGCGCTCGCACCGAACATCGTGGTCAAGCTCCCCATTTGCGAAGCGGGCTTGACTGCATGCCGCGCCCTTGCAGACGAGGGCGCGCGCGTGAACATGACGCTCATCTTCTCTGCGACGCAGGCGCTTTTGGCTGCCAACGCCGGCGCCCGCTACGTGTCGCCGTTCGTTGGCCGTTACGACGACATTGCGCTCGACGGCCTTGCCCAGCTTGGGGATATCGTGACGTGCATCAAGAATTACGATTGGTCGGGCAAGAATCCGGACAGTCGAGTTGAGATCATCACCGCTTCCGTGCGCACGCCCAACCACGTGACGCAGGCGGCGCTCATGGGAGCGGATATCGCCACCGTGCCCATGAAAGCCCTCAGAAAATGCCTGCATCACCCGCTTACCGACGCCGGTCTCGCCGCTTTCGAGGCGGATTGGGAGCGGGTTGCATCTGCTCGCTAGGTCCTTTCGCTTGATTCTCAAAACGTCTTGTGGTCAAGCGTTTTATCGCAGGTAGATGTCTCAATTTCACATTGTAAGGTTTTGAATTTACCGTTTGCTTTCGACCCTCCGCCACGTCCTGCCGCTATGATTACCCTGGTAACGCGCCACCGCTCACATGCAAGGAGGCATTGTCCATGAGCGATGAGGAACTCATCCAGATTGCCAATGAAGTTAGAAAGGGGGTCGTGGTCGGAACGCATGCCGCCAAGTCCGGCCATCCCGGCGGCTCCCTCGGCTCAGCCGATATCATCACGTATCTGTATTTTGAGGAGATGAACATCGACCCGAGCGACCCGCGCCGCGCGAATCGTGACCGGTTCGTCCTCTCTAAGGGTCACTGCGCCCCTGCCCTGTATTCCGTGCTCGCCGAGCGCGGGTTCTTCCCCAAAGATGATCTTGAGACCCTGCGCCATGTTGGTAGCCACTTGCAGGGCCATCCCAACATGAACGACACTCCCGGCGTCGACATGTCCACTGGCTCGCTGGGTCAGGGCATCTCCGCCGCGGTGGGCATGGCGCTCGCCGCCAAGCACTGGGGCGATGCGTATCGTACGTTCTGCCTGCTGGGCGATGGCGAGATCGAGGAAGGCCAGGTGTGGGAGGCCGCGATGTTCGCCGGCAACCACCATCTCGACAACCTCGTGCTCATCGTCGATCACAACGGCCTGCAGATCGACGGCAGCATCGAGGAGGTCAACTCCGCGATGCCCATTGCCAACAAGTTCGAGGCCTTTGGCTTCCACGTCATCGAACTCGCTGACGGCAACGACATGGCGCAGGTGCGCGCTGCGTTCCAGGCTGCTCGCGAGGTGAGCGGCAAACCCGTGTGCATCGTCGCCGAGACGGTCAAGGGCAAGGGCGTCTCCTTCATGGAGGGCCAGGTGGGCTGGCATGGCAAGGCCCCCAACGACGAGCAGTTCGAGCAGGCAATGGCCGAGCTTGATGCCCGCGCGGCCGAGCTCGCGAAGGAGGCGTAAGGCAATGGCAGACGTTAAGAGGATCGCCACGCGTGTGAGCTACGGCGAGGCGCTGGTCGAGCTCGGTGCGGAGCACGATGACTTCGTGGTGTTCGACGCCGACCTTGCCGCGGCGACGCAGACGGGCAAGTTCAAGGCCGCCTACCCCGACCGTTTCTACAATGCCGGCATCGCCGAGGGCAACATGATGGGCCTCGCCGCGGGTGTTGCCACCACGGGCCGCGTTGCGTTCGCGAGCTCGTTTGCGATGTTCGCCGCAGGCCGTGCGTTCGAGCAGATTCGCAACTCGATCGGCTATCCGCATCTCAACGTGAAGATCGGCGCCACGCATGCCGGCATCTCGGTGGGCGAGGACGGAGCCACGCACCAGTGCAACGAGGACATCGCCCTCATGCGCACCATTCCCGGCATGACGGTCGTGGTTCCCGCCGACGACGTGGAGGCCCGTGCCGCCACGCGTTGCGCCTATGCGACGGACGGCCCCTTCTACCTGCGCTTTGGCCGTCTTGCTGCGCCGGTGATCAACGACCCTGATACCTACGAGTTCGAGCTCGGCCGTGCCGTCGTCATGCGCGAGGGCACCGATGTGTCCATCGTCGCTTGCGGCCTTATGCTGTCCGCCGCGCTTGAGGCTGCAGAGGTCCTTGCCGCGGAGGGAATCTCCGCCGAGGTCGTCAACATGCACACCATCAAGCCGCTCGACTCGGAGGCACTCGTCGCTTCCGCTTCCAAGACCGGCCACGTGGTGACGGTTGAGGAGCACTCCATTATGGGTGGCCTTGGTGAGGCGTGCGCGGCCGTTTTGGGCGAGCAGTGCCCGGTGCCCATGCGCCGTGTTGGCGTTCGCGACACGTTCGGCGAGTCCGGCCCGGCGCTGGAGCTTTTGGACAAGTACGGCCTCAACGCCGAGGGTGTTGCCGCCACTGTGCGCGAGGTGCTTGCGTAGAGGGTCCGCTCCCGCCTTCACGCCGACATGCGATGAAACGCGGTGCCGCTTGACGCGGTGCCGCGTTTTTCATTGGTGCGAAATCGCATGCTCGATTGGCTGGGATTCTCATGCTCGATCGGTGGGGCTCGCATCTTCGATTGGCGCGGCGCCGCACTTTCGACAGCAAAGCTCGCGGTGCCGCGCATCCGCGACCCCCGTCAGAATTCGTTGCCTCCATATCTGGTTACGGTCGGCATGAGCTGCATTCGCAAAATCTTTTGGAGCGTATGGAATCCGCTGGTGCGAATGCGCTTGCGAGAGCCCAGGGCGCGGAACAGATCGTCGGTGAACTGCTGGAATAGGTGCTCATCGACAAGATCCTCGTACCACACGTTCAAGATGGTGAATCCGGAGCCGACGATTTTGTTTTGTCGCCGCGCATCCCGCCCTGCCGCCTCTATGGAGTGGAACTCCTTTCCTTGGTATTCAAGGCCGACGCGCTGCCGGGTGAACCCGATGTCGACGCGCCGCCTCCCGACGGGCGTCGCGACGGGATGGTTCATCGAGATGGGACCGAGACCTAGACCGCCCATCGTGGTGGGCAGCGAGACAAGCATGGCCAGGACGGTCTCCATAGGGGAGTTTGACAGGCCGTTCACGTATTTGAGCAAATTACGCGCCCGCTTGATGCCGGTGACCCTGTGGATGGAGTCGGTGAGCCTGCCGATTTTCTCGGTTGATGTAAGCGGTTTCTCGGTGCACGTGAGGCCGTCCCACGAATCATCGAGAACATAGGTGCCGCAAAGCTCATATCCCAAGCTGATGATATCGAAGTTGCTCCAGGTGTTGTCGCCCGCAATCTGGATGAAGGAGAGTTCGGGACTCACCGTCCAGAACGATCGGTCGATTTTTATGAGCGACCGAGGAGGAAGAGGGCGGTAGCATGCCGTGACTTGGGTATCTTGACGTTGGTTGTATCCGCGGTTTCCATCGACGAGAACGTGATATGGCTTGCTCACGATGCCGTGGACGGTCATGTCATCAGCCAGGAGCTGCCGCGGCGGAACTGACAGGCCGGTGACCTGGCCGGTCCTCGGCTTGTCGAGCAGCGTCGGGATGAGGCGTTTGCTCGATCGGTAGAGTTCGAGTGCGGAGGCGCCGCACGCGCAGACAACTTTCTCCATGCATAGACGATACGCTCTTTTCTGCATTTCGGCGCATTTTTGCCAAAGTGGTCAAAAAACTACTTCATACAGTATTTCTTGTCTCTTTTTGTCGTTGGCTGGGCGTCGAGTGCATCACGGTTGATGCATGGGCGGCACACTGCTGTGCATTTCTTCATAAGTGACGGGTTTTACGGCCATTTCGATTTAGAGACGCGATGCAACGTAATTACAAATACTGTATGAATATAAATCGTGACCGCAATTGGCCGCAGCGAGCATCGAACGGTGAGGCCTGCTCTCCACGGGGTGCCAATAGCCCGCAGGTGACGGGCTGAGACTTCAGGATGCCAATTGTGTCATCTGAATCTAAGTGGTAAACGCTTAGGTTTTATGAGTTCAATTGTGGGTACCATGGAGGCGTTCAGTAGATGTGCGCCGCTTGCCGGCGCACAAGCCGGCGAAAGCCGGCTAGACGACAGCAGAAAGGGCGTTGCGCGCATGCAGCAATTTAAAACCGAGAGCAAGAAGCTCCTCGACCTCATGATCAACTCGATCTATACCAACAAGGAGATCTTCCTGCGTGAGCTTATCTCCAACGCGTCGGATGCGGTGGACAAGCTCAACTTCAAGAGTCTCTCCGACTCGAGTATTCAGCTCGGCAACGATGACCTTGCCATCCGCGTCTCGTTTGACAAGGACGCGCGCACGCTTACCGTCTCCGACAACGGCATCGGCATGACCGCTGAGGACCTCGAGGAGAACCTCGGCACCATCGCCCATTCCGGCAGCCAGGAGTTCAAGCGGGAAAACGCCGAGCACCAGGGCGGGGATGTCGACATCATCGGTCAGTTTGGCGTGGGCTTCTACTCTGCGTTCATGGTTGCCTCCAAGGTCCGTGTGGTCAGCCGCGCCTTCGGCGAGGACACGGCGCACGTATGGGAGTCCGACGGCCTTGAGGGCTACACCATCGAGCCCGGCGAGCGCGCCGAGCACGGCACCGACGTCATCCTCACCATCCGCGAGAACGTCGCCGGCGAGAATGGCGAGCCCGGCGAGAACTACGACACGTATCTGTCCGAGTGGGGGCTCAAGGACCTCATCAAGCGCTACAGCAACTACGTGCGCTATCCCGTCCAGATGATGGTCACCAAGAGCCGCGAGAAGGAGCGCCCCGCCGACGCCGGCGACGACTACAAGCCGGAGTACGAGGACTGCGAGGAGCTCGAGACCATCAACTCGATGACTCCCATCTGGAAGAAACGCAGCTCGGACGTGTCGGAGGAGGACTACAACGAGTTTTATAAGAGCACGTTCCACGATTTTGAGGACCCGGCGCGTACGGTGAGCTTCCACGCCGAGGGCACCCTCGAGTACGACGCGCTGCTCTATATCCCGAGCCGCGCACCGTTCGACCTTTACAGCAAGGATTACGAGAAGGGCTTAGCGCTCTATAGCTCCAACGTGCTGATTATGGAGAAGTGCGCCGACCTGCTGCCGGATTACTACAACTTCGTGCGCGGCGTGGTGGACTCCCAGGACATCTCGCTCAACATCTCGCGTGAGACCCTGCAGCACGACCGCCAGCTCAAAGCCATCGCCAAGCGCGTGGAGAAGCGCGTGACGAGCGAGCTCGAGAAGATGCGCGACGACGACCGTGAGACGTACGAGAAGTTCTTTGAGAACTTCGGCCGTGGGCTCAAGTTTGGCATTTACTCCAGCTATGGGATGAAGGCCGATGAACTTGCCGACCTGCTGCTGTTCTGGAGCGCGCGCGAGAACAAGATGGTGACGCTTGCCGAGTACGCCGCCGCCATGCCCGAGGGCCAGAAGGCGATCTACTACGCGGCGGGCGATGATCGCGAGCGCCTGGCCAAGATGCCCGTGGTAAAGGGCGTGCTTGACCGCGGCTATGACGTGCTGCTGCTCACGGCCGATGTCGACGAGTTCACCTTCCAGGCCATGCGCGGCTACACCGCCAAGCACATGCCCAAGGTTTACGAGGACGACGCCGCGCGCGAGGCGGCCGCAAAGGCCGTCGCCGACGGCGCGGAGCCCGAGACCGAGGACCGCTTCCTCGATCTCAAGAACGTGGCGACCGGCGATCTCGACCTCGCGACCGAGGACGAGAAGAAGGATGCCGAGGAGGCTACGAAGGAGCACGGCGACCTGTTCGAGGCCATGAAGGAGGCCCTCGGCGATAAGGTGGAGAAGGTTGCGGTCTCCGCGCGTCTGACCGATGCCCCCGCCTGTATCACCACCGAGGGTCCGCTGTCGCTCGAGATGGAGAAGGTGCTTGCGCGCGGCCCCGAGGCCGATCGCGGCGAGATGCCCAAGAGCCAGCGCGTGCTTGAGCTCAACGCCAAGCATCCGGTGTTCGACAAGCTCGTGGCTGCTCAGGAGGCGGGCAACCAGGATAAGCTCTCCCTGTATGCCGGTCTGCTCTACGACCAGGCGCTGCTCGTCGAGGGCATCCTGCCCGCCGACCCGGTGGCGTTTGCCCAGAGCGTCTGCGAGCTCATGTAGATTGCTCGCTCGCACATTTACCGGGAATTCATAGCTAAGCAATAGACCGGGGCGCCCTGTAGAGCGCCCCGGTCTATTGCTCGGAGGGGGGATGATGCGCCGCAAATACGCAAATGTTGGGTTAAAAGTGGGGGTATGCGAGTAAAGGCGAGATTGACCGCAATATAACCGCAGGTCAAGCCTTTGTTGCACAAATGGCTACACGGCGGATGCGGACTTTATCTCAACATTTGCGTATTTGCACGTTCCGCACGCTGGAGAAGAGGCTCTTTTCGCCCTTTCATGTGCACAGGTGTGTCGCCCTATTGCGAGTATTCTGCAGAAAGTATTGATAGTTACCAGTACACGTGTTGTTTTTCTCACGACCGTAGTATAGTTCTGCTCCAACAAAGGCAATAGTAAGGTCAAAGGGTGGTTCGAGCGTGAAGAAGGCCTTCCAGATCTTTAAACGAGACCTCAAGCGGTTACTGCACAATCCTGTGGCGATGGTCATCACCATTGGTGTGTGCATCATTCCGTCATTGTATGCTTGGTACAACATCGAGGCGAACTGGGATCCGTACAGTAACACCTCCGGTGTGAAAATCGCCGTCGCCAACGAGGACGAGGGCGTTGAAAGTGAGTTGACGGGGTCGCTCAACGCCGGTGAGCAGACGGTCGAGCAGCTCAAGGAAAACGACGACCTGGGCTGGGTCTTCACCGATGCGGAAAGCGCGAAAGAGAGCGTGTACAGCGGTGAGTACTACGCCGCGATCGTCATTCCTAAGGACTTCAGCGAAAAGCTCACGAGCATGCTCACGGGCGACTTTGAGCAGCCCGAGCTCACGTACTACGTGAATGAGAAGAAGAACGCCATTGCCCCCAAGGTGACCGATACGGGTGCCGAGACCATCGAGGAGCAGCTGAACGAGACCTTTGTCGCAACGGTCAGCAGCACGCTTGTCGAGCAGGCGCAAAAGCTCGGGGTCGACGTGGACGCGGCGGGGGAGCGCGCGGAGCAGGGCGTGCTCGCGAATGTCTCCGATTCCGTCGACGCCCTGAAGCGTGTGCGCGAGGGCCTTGGCGGCATGGCGACTACCATCGACGACGCTAAGGTTGCCGCAACGAGTGCCAAGAGCTCGCTCGCCAGTATGAACGCCGAGACGCCCACGCTCGTCGATGCGCTCGACAAGGGTCACCAGCTTCTGGGCACGACGCGCTCCGCCGCGGGCGAGTTCCACACCGCGCTGTCGAACGCCCTCGCCAACGGAGCGACCCAGCTGGGCACGGCTTCGTCGAAGGCGGACGCCGCCGTTGGTTCAATGGCGGGCGCCGTCTCGGCTGCTAAGACCAAGATCGACATATCGCTCTCCAACTTCCAAGCCGTGATCGATTCCAATTCGCGCGCCCTCGAGGCCCTGCGCAACCTCAACAACTCGGCTTTGGGCTCAAACGGCGATATCGAGGCCTTCATCCACGACCTTGAGAACCAAAATGCCGGTCTGCAGTCTGCCAAAGACGCGCTGCAGACGCAGAGCGATGCACTCGGCCAAGACGTCGATGCCGCGACCACCGCGACGGACGCTATCAACACCGCCGTGCAGGGCAGCGTCGAGAACCTGGGCAAGACCCAGCAGACCCTCAACTCCAGCGTCATTCCCCAACTGAGCGCGGGCCTCGATGCGTTCTCGAACGTCTCGGGCGACCTGTCGGGCGTCGTGACGAGCCTCACCCCCACCATCGCGCAGTCCATGGGCCTACTTGACCAGCTGAACGCCATGCTCGACCAGACCAAGAGCGCGTTGGCGAGCAGCGATGAAACGCTGGCCGACCTGCAGGCTACGCTTGAGACGGTCAAGACCGACATCGTCGCGCTGCGCAGCTCCGAGGCAACACGCGAGCTCGCGAACCTGCTCGATATGGACCCCGCTAACATCGCGGATTTCATGTCCGCCCCGGTGACCCTCACCACTAAGGCCGTGTATCCGGTCGAGAACTACGGTTCGGGCGTCACGCCGTTCTACACGAACCTGGCTCTGTGGGTGGGTGGCTTTGTGCTCATCGCCATCTTCAAGCTTGAGGTTGACACCGAGGGTGTGGGCCAAATCACGGCCAACCAAGGGTATTTTGGCCGCTGGATGCTCATGGTCCTGCTCGGCTTCGTGCAGTCGATCATCGTGTGCGTGGGCGACTTGGTGCTAGGGATCCAGTGCAGCCATCCCGTGTTGTTCGTGATTGCGGGCGTGTTCACCTCGTTCGTCTACGTGAACATCATTTACGCGCTGTCGATCGCGTTCAAGCATATCGGCAAAGCCATCGGCGTCATCCTCGTCATTGTGCAGATCCCGGGTTCCTCAGGCATGTACCCCATCGAGATGATGCCCGACTTCTTCCAGGCTCTGCACCCGCTGTTGCCCTTCACCTACGGCATTAACACGATGCGCGAGACCATCGGCGGCATGTACGGCATGAACTACCTGTTCAACCTGGGCATCCTTGCGGTGTTTTTGGCCGTGGCGCTCGTGGTGGGCGTATGGCTGAGGCCTAAGCTCCTCAACCTCAACCTGCTGTTCGACCGCCAGCTCTCCGGCACGGGCGTGATGATCTGCGAGCGCGACGACATGCCGCGCGAGCGGTTCTCCGTGCGCAACGCCGTGCGGGCGCTGTTTGACACGGAGGCGTATCGTCGCGAGATCCTCGAGCGCGGCGCGCGCTTCGAGCACCGGTACCCGCGGCTTATCAAAGCGGGCTTCTGCCTGGTGCTTGGTCTGCCCGTGCTGCTGTTCGTGCTCACGGCAACGCTTGACCTCGACATCGACGGCAAACTCGTGATGCTCGTGCTGTGGATCGTTGCCATCATCGTGGCGGATGCCTACATGATCTTTATCGAGTACCTGCGCGAAAGCCTGAATTCACAGGCGCGTATGACCTCGCTGCCCGATGACGAGCTGCGCGAGGAGCTGGGCCGCAGCATCGCGCGCGGGGTGCCGGCGCGCGCCGCAGGGGCGAGCCCGGATCGCGGCCTCACCGGCAGAACTCCTGCACACATCACCAACGGAGACGCCCCGAAGGGAGGCGAGGAGTAGATGAAGAAGATCATTGCCCTGCTCAAGCAGGATCTCTCGAGGGTGCGCGGCAGCGTGGTCGCATGCATCGTCGCGGTGGGTCTCGTGATTGTGCCCACCCTTTACGCCTGGTTTAACATTGCGGGCAGCTGGGATCCTTACGGAAACACGGGTAACCTCAAAGTCGCGGTGGCGAACTCGGATGAGGGCTACCTAAGCGACCTCATTTCCGTGCGCGTGAACATCGGCGACACGGTCGTCTCGTCGCTACGTGAGAACGACAACATCGACTGGGTCTTCGTCAAGGAGGGCGAGGCGGTCGAGGGCGTGCGCTCCGGCGAGTACTATGCAGCCGTCGTGATTCCCGAGGATTTCAGCTCTCGCATGATGACGGTCTTTTCGAGCGATGCCGAGCACGCCGAGATCGTGTACTACGAGAACCAAAAGGCCAACGCCATCGCGCCCCGCGTGACCGACAAGGCCGCGAGTACGGTGCGCAAGCAGATCGACGAGACGTTCGCCGAGACTATCAGCGAGGTGGGACTGGCCACCACGTCGAGCCTGCTCGATTACCTGGACGGCGATCAAATCGCCAACTACGCGGCGAACCTGAGCAGCACACTCACGGCGGGCATCGAGACGTTGCGCGATGCGTCCAAGACGGCGACCGAGTTCACGGGGGTCCTGGGCTCCTCCACAGGCCTTTTGGATTCTGCGGGCGACTTGTTGTCTCAGACGGGCGAGGCCAGCTCGAGTGCCGAGGCACTGGTGAGCGATGCCAAGACGGGCCTTGCCAACATGGATGCCGCTCTCGATGGCGCGGTTGACGCCATCAACGGGGCGCTGGCCGACAGCGCGGGCGACTACGAAGCCGCCGCCACGGCCATAGAGAACGCGTTCGCCACCGTGGATGAACACGTGTCGACTACCTGTACGCAGCTGCGCAGCGCCTCGTCGAAGATAGCGGGACAGGCGGCAGATGCCCGTGCCGTGCAGAAGAAGATCGCCGCCCTTGAGGACAAGGTCGACAGTCTGCCGATATCAGATGCGGCAAAGGCCGAGCTCATTCAGCAGATCGACATCGTGGCCAACACGGTGGGCAACGTCGCTAACCAGCAGGAACTGCTCGCACAGCACCTCTCGGATGCCGCCGATTCCCTCGAGGCGGGTGCCACCGACGCTCGCGAGCAGGCAGAAGCCGTCAAGGAAAACCTCGCTTCTGCCAAAAACGACATCTCATCGATCAAGGATTCCTACAAGGAGACGCTCGAGCAGGAGATCGCGTCGCTCGCCGATGCGGTGGGGAGCGTCGCCAAGAGCAGCGAGGACATGGCGAGCAGTCTGAGCACGACCGCCTCCGATCTCTCGACGGCATCCAAGGACCTTTCGAGCGACCTTTCCGATGCGCAAGGCGTGCTTACCAGCGCCGCAGCCGACCTGAGTACCTCCGCCGACGGCCTGCAGGAGCTCAAGGACGGTATCGATGCCGCCGTGGCGTCGGGCGACCTGCAGAAGGTGCGGGACCTCATTGGATCGGACCCGACATCGCTTGCCGAGGCCCTCGCTGCCCCGGTGGCCCTCGACCGCCAGGCCGTGTACCACATCGAGAACTACGGCAGCGCCATGGCTCCGTTCTACACCACGCTGTCCATTTGGGTCGCGGGCATCGTGCTTGCCGCAATGCTCAAGGCCAACGTGGATGAGCGCGATATCCAGGCGCTCGCGCCGATTCACCTGCACGAGCTCTATTTGGGACGGTACGCGTTCTTCGCGTTGCTCGCCTTTGCGCAGGCGACGCTCGTGTGTGCCGGCGACCTGATGTTTTTTGGGATCCAGTGTGCCCATCCGCTGCAGTTCCTCCTCGTGGGCTGGGTTGCCGGGTTCGTGTTCAGCAACATCATCTACACGCTCACGGTGAGTTTTGGCGATATTGGCAAGGCGATCGCCGTTGTGTTGCTGGTCATGCAGGTGGCCGGCTCAGGCGGCACGTTCCCCATCGAGATGACGGCAGACTTCTTCCAGGGCGTCTATCCGTTTTTGCCGTTCACGCATGCCATCAACGCGATGCACGCTGCCATGGCAGGCGCGTATGGCATGGAGTATTGGCGCGAACTTGGCATCTTGGCGTGCTACCTGCTTCCGTCGCTCGCGCTCGGTCTGGTATTCCGCCGTCCCGTGATTCGCGCGAACCAGTGGATCATCGAGAAGCTCGAGGAGACCAAGCTCATGTAGGAGCCGACGGTCGAGCGCACGGCGGCGTGTTCTCAGCCGTTGATTGCCGCGAATCGGGCGATTTTGTAACGAGTTTCCAGAGAGGCCGAGTAGACAGGTATTTTGGGCTATCGCCAACTGGGGCTTTGATGCCCAAACCGACCGTCTACTCGGGGCATCTCGATCTTCGTTACAAAAACGCCCGATTCGCGGCATTGCACCTTCTGCCCATGCCCTCATTTCCAAGGTGCTTTTATGCGAGGGAGCGCCGGAAACTCGGCCGAAACATAACTATGCGAACATGGAGACAATCTGGCATCATCGCATGTGAAAGGGCTCGTATATGGACCAGCAGCAGAACATCGATTTCGTCCTGCGCACTGTCGAGGAGCGCGACATCCGCTTCATCCGCCTGTGGTTCACCGACGTGCTCGGCAGGCTCAAGAGCTTCGCTATCAGCCCCGAGGACCTCGAGGTCGCGTTTGAAGAGGGCATTGGCTTCGACGGTTCCGCCATTGAGGGCTTCACCTCTCCCGACGAGGCGGACATGCTGGCCTTCCCGGATGCCTCCACGTTCCAGATCCTGCCCTGGCGCCCCAAGCACGACGGCGCCGCGCGCATCTTCTGCGATGTCTGCACGCCCGACCGCCAGCTGTTCGCTGGCGATTCGCGCGAGTGCCTGCGCCGCATGTTCTATCGTGCGGAGAAGCTCGGCTACATCATGAATGTGGGCGCCGAGCTCGAGTTCTACTATTTCCCCGACGAGCATACGCCTGAGCCCATGGACAAGGTGGGCTACTTTGACCTCACGCCGTCGGATTCCGCGCGCGACCTGCGCCGTTCCACCGTGCTCATGCTCGAGAAGATGAGCATCCCGGTCGAGTACACCTTCCATAGCTCCGGTCGCTCGCAGCACGGCATTTCCATGCGTCACGCCGAGGCACTCACCATGTCCGACGCCATCATGACGGCCAAGCACGTCATTCGCACCTGCGCCTACGAGTCGGGCATCCACGCCTCTTTCATGCCCAAGCCCATCGCCAAGGGCTCGTCTTCGGCAATGCTGCTTCACCAGTCCCTGTTCGACCGTGAAGGCAACAACGTCTTTTGGGGTGACGACGCCAAGAACCACCTGTCGCCCATTGCCAAGAGCTACATGGCCGGCATCTTGGCGCATGCCTCCGAAATCAGCGCCATCACCAACCCCACGGTGAATTCTTACAAGCGCCTCTCCGCTGGCGTGGGTAACGGCCCGCGGTATGCAACGTGGGGCATGCGCAACCGCTCCGCTATGATCCGCGTGCCCATCTACAAGCCGGGCAAGCAGGTTGCGGCCCGCATTGAGCTTCGCAGCCCCGACCCGATGGCCAATCCGTACTTGGTGAACACCGTCACGCTGGCAGCCGGACTCGACGGCATCAAGCGCGGACTCGAACTGTCCGAGGAGGCGACCTCCGATCTGTTGCGTCTGCCCGAGAGCGAGCTGCGCGCCCGCGGCATCGAGCCGCTGCCGAGAAACCTCGACGAGGCGCTCGACGTCTTTGAAAGCTCCGATTTCATGAAAGACGCCCTCGGCGAGCACATCCATGCGTTCTTCCTCAAGAAGAAGCGCGACGAGTGGAATCGCTTCAACGCCACAGTGACCGAGTGGGAGCTCGATCACTATCTCGCCAATTCATAGGGAGTGGGGCCTCGGTCGGTGATCCTTGCCCGAATATCACCGCCATGTACGTGCTCGACCTGCCTATTTGTTATGATGATGCCGTCGGAGGTGTGAATATGTCCGAAAAGTCTGTGCTATTCATGGCGCGTACCACGCGACTTCATGATTTCGTCCGAACACTCGCCTCGTCCTTAGGTGTCGAGGTGCATATTGCGACCCCAGATTCGCCCGCCGTAGCGCATGATTTCGACCTCCTTATTCTCGATGGCGATGGGGTGCGTTCCGATCGCGTCGATGCCATGGCAAAGTGGCTCGAGCAGCGCGGCGGTGTGCCCATGCTTCTCATGATGGATGAGGAGAACCTCTCCGACTTGCATCTTCCCTCTCATGTCCGCTCCGATTTCATTTGCTCGGGTGCAAGTGACGCCGAGCTCGAAGCGCGCGCCCGCCAGCTTTTGGGCGATGGCGAGACCGTCGCGGTCGACGAAGTCCTCACCGTGGACAACCTCACGATCAACCTTGCCACCTACCAGGTATCGCTCGACGGCGAGCCGGTTGACCTCACGCTTATGGAATACTCGTTGCTCAGCTTTCTGGCAACGCATCCCAACCGCGCGTACAGCCGCGAAGTGCTGCTTCATCGCGTGTGGGGCTTCGAGTATTGCGGCGGAACGCGTACGGTCGATGTCCATATCCGTCGAATTCGCAGCAAGGTGGGTCCGCAGATCGCCGGTCACATCTCCACGGTTCGTGGTGTGGGCTACCTGTTTAAGGAATAACGTGTGCGCCGGGGCTCG